>JAABUU010000444.1_pt1 | contig 93687 bp, 84 predicted proteins | sample 5559301 | NCBI WGS metagenome assembly JAABUU01 (sample SAMN10711884, study PRJNA513360) | rock metagenome | isolation source: Antarctica rocks | place: Antarctica: Victoria Land, Richard Nunatak white | reverse complement strand
CCGCCGGCACCGCGGACGCAATCCCGAACAACCGCACCGTCATTTCGCCTCTGGTCCGAAAGCTGGCCCGAAGTGCTGGGATCGATCTGGCGACCCTGACCGCCACCGGCACGGCCGGCACCGTCCGTCGTTCCGATGTGGAGAAAGCGATCGCGGCTCGATCAGCCTCGACGTCCTCCAGTGCGGGCGATGGCACTGCGGCCGGTGGGGTTGCGGCGGATGGGGTCGCGGCCGGTGTGGTTGCCTCCGGTGGGGTTGTGGCCAATGGGGTTGCGGCCGATGGCGTGATGCCCGATGGCGTTGTGCACGAGCATGTTGCGGACGAAAACTCGCCAACTCCGAAGTTGGCGGTGGCGGGAACCAGACGTATTCCGATCACCGGAGTGCGCCGATTGATCGCCGACAAGATGTCCACGTCCCGACGCGAGATTCCGGAAGCCACCGTTTGGGTCGACGTGGACGCCACCGACCTGCTGGCTGCTCGCGCTGTGATGAACGCCCGCAAACCGGATGAACCGGTCAGTGTGCTGGCGCTTTTCGCACGATTCGCCATTGTGGGCCTGCGCAGGTTCGCGGAACTCAACGCCCACATCGAAGGCGACGAGATCGTCATTCCGACCGCCGTCCATCTCGGCCTTGCGGCTCAGACCGAACGCGGACTGATGGTTCCGGTCATTCGCGAGGCCCAGAATCTGTCGGCCCGGGAACTGACCCGGGCAATCGCCGACAAGACCTCCGCGGCGCGGGCCGGCAAACTGTCGCCCAAAGAATTGTCCGGCGGAACGTTCACGGTCAACAATTACGGCATATTCGGTGTGGACGGGTCCGCGGCGATCATCAATCATCCGGAGGTTGCAATCCTCGGGCTCGGCAGGATCATCGACCGGCCCTGGATAGTGAACGGGCAGGTGGTAGCTCGCAAGATCGCCCAGCTGTCCCTGGCGTTCGATCATCGGGTGTGCGACGGTGGGGTGGCCGGCGGGTTCCTGCGCTTCGTCGCCGACTGCGTGGAAGCTCCGGTCGGGGTGCTTGGTGACCTCTGATCTGGGTCGACGATCGCGCACCCACCCGGCGGCCGCACCGATCTTCACCCAGAACCAGGAGGATTGATCGTGCAGAATCGCACACCCACCGGCGAGATGTTGGAACCGATCGAGCGGGCGTCGGTCGACGAGCTCAGGGCCTTGCAGTTGCAGCGGTTGCAGTCGACCGTGCGGAGTTGTTATGACAACGTGCCGCACTATCGGGCCGCACTGGCCGCAACCGGAATGCATCCGGACCATTTGACCGAGCTGGCAGATCTTGAGAAGTTGCCGTTCACCACGAAGGTGGATCTGCGCGACAACTATCCGTTCGGCATGTTCGCGGTGCCGCGCGAGCAGGTATCCCGGATCCATGCCTCGTCCGGAACCACCGGTAAGGCAACGGTCGTCGGGTATACGAAAGCGGACATCGCCACGTGGTCCGGTCTGATGGCCCGGTCGCTGCGAGCGGGCGGGGTGCGCCCGACCGACCGGGTGCACGTCGCCTACGGGTACGGACTGTTCACCGGTGGGTTGGGAGCGCACTACGGGGCCGAAGCGTTGGGATGCACCGTCATTCCGGTTTCCGGTGGTATGACGGAACGTCAGGTGACACTGATCCGCGATTTCGAACCGGACGCCATTCTCGTCACTCCGAGCTATATGTTGGCCATTGTCGACGAAATGGAGCGCCAGGGCGTCGACCCCACGTCCACCTCGCTGCAGGTAGGAGTATTCGGGGCGGAGCCGTGGACCAATGACATGCGCGCCGAAATGGAGCGTCGGTTGGATCTGCATGCGGTCGACATCTACGGCCTGTCAGAGGTGATGGGGCCCGGCGTGGCGATGGAATGTGTCGAGACCAAGGACGGGCTGCACGTCTGGGAAGACCACTTCTACCCGGAGATCATCGACCCGCTCACCGGTGCGGTACTGCCCGGCGGCCAGGAGGGTGAGTTGGTCCTCACCTCGCTGACGAAACAGGCGATGCCCGTCATTCGCTACCGCACCAGGGATCTCACCCGATTGCTGCCGGGAACGGCCAGATCCATGCGGCGGATCGAGAAGATCACCGGCCGAACCGACGACATGATCATCCTGCGCGGGGTGAACCTGTTCCCGACGCAGATCGAGGAGCTGATTCTGCGAACTCCTGCCCTTTCCCCGCATTTTCAGTGCGTCCTTTCCCGCAGCGGGCCGATGGACGAGATGACGGTGCACGTCGAGCGGCGCCTCGACGCGACCGACGCCGACGCCGACGCCGCGGCGCGGAGCCTGAGCACGCTGGTGAAAAACGCCATCGGGGTGAGCGTCGCCGTGCTGGTCGTGGCAACCGAGGGCGTGGAACGTTCGTCGGGCAAGATGCGCAGGGTCGTCGATCAACGACCTGCCCGCTGATGGGTTCGTGGTCGCCACGGCTACCGGGTCATCGCTTGCACCGCAGCCCGTCGAACAGTACGGCGACGACGACGTCCTCGAGTTCGCCGACAGTTTGCTTGCTGCCCGGCTTGAGCCATTCGGTCAGCGAGTTCACCGTTCCGAACAGCAGCCTGGCGATGACGACCGGATCGATGTCCGGCCGAAGGGCACCGTCACTGACAGCTTCCTTCACGAGTTCGGCAACCAGCCGATCGATCCGACGGCGACGGGTCAATGCCTGCCGCTCCACCTCGCTGTTACCACGCACCCGCAGCAGCAGGGTCACGTACGGCAGGCGGTCGAACAGCACCTGGACGCTACGCCGCAACAAGATCTCCAGGCGCTCGACGGCCGGGCCGGCCATCGCTCGGACGTCCTGTTCGGCCTGTTCCAGGGCGAGCAGTGCCTCGTCCAGCGCCAGTCGCAGCAACGCTTCCTTGCTCTCGACGTGGTGGTAGATCGACGACTTCCCGATCCCGAGCCGGGCGGACAGATCTTCCATGCTGGTGCCGTCGTAGCCACGCTCGTTGAAGACGTCCACCGAAGCCGCCAGCACCGTCGACAAGTCGTGGCCCGGACGGCCGCGCCTGCGGACCGGTGTGATCGAACTGGCGGCCGGAATCAATCTCGTTGCTCCCTGATTTGCTGGCTGCGTCCGCGGAATTCCGCGATGACGTCCTCGTCACGTCGAACCGTGACGTCGTAGATACCCGCTCGGCCGAAACGCGTGCGTTCCCTGGCCTCGGCGACCAGGAGATCACCGACCCGTGCCGGGGCGATGAACACTATTTCGCAGCCGGCCGCGACGGCGATCGGGCCCTGGCTATTGCAGGCGCACGCGAAGGCGGTGTCGGCGACCGAGAAGATGAGCCCGCCGTGCGCAGTGCCATGGCCGTTGACCATGTCGGGGCGGATGACCATCCGGGTTCGGGCCCAACCGGGGCCGTTCTCGATCAACTCGATTCCCAGGGATCGAGAAGCACTGTCCGCGGCCATCATTGAGGCGACAGGGCTTGATTGCACAGTGGGATCGGACACGTGTCTCTTCCTCTAGCCAGACCGAACGTTCGGGTGAATAATAACTGGCAATCGACTCATTGGGGAGGCTTTTGATGCCCGAAGTATTTCTGGTCAGCGGTGTCCGGACACCGCACGGCAGGTATGGGGGACAGCTGGCCTCCGTCCGCCCCGACGATCTGGCCGGTCTGGTCGTCGGCGAGGTCGTGCGGCGCGCCGGCGTCCCTGCCGAGGTCGTCGACGAGGTCATCCTCGGCGCTGCCAACCAGGCGGGGGAGGACAATCGGGATGTGGCGCGAATGGCCGTGTTGCTGGCCGGTCTGCCGGACACCGTTCCCGGCTTCACAGTGAATCGGTTGTGCGCCAGCGGATTGACCGCCGTAGCGGTCGCAGCTTCGGCGGTGCGCTCGGGTGAGGCCGACGTGGTGGTGGCCGGGGGTGTCGAGTCGATGACGAGAGCGCCGTGGGTGATGGAAAAGCCTGGCATGCCCTGGGCCCGGCCCGGTCAGCTCTTCGACACCTCGCTGGGTTGGCGGTTCACCAACCCGCGATTCGCGGCGCACGACGAAGGTCTCGCCGGTTCCGGCCCGCTGGAGCGCAAGATCACGCTGACAATGGGGGAGACGGCGGAGGAGGTAGCGACGCTGGACGGCATCACGCGGCAGGACAGCGACGCCTTCTCGTTGCGCAGCCACCAGCGGGCACTGGCAGCTATCGAGGCGGGTCGGTTCGCCGAGGAGATCGTCGCCGTCGATACCGCCGAAGGCACCGCGTCCGTGGACGAAGGGCCGCGGGCCGGCACGTCGATGGAAAAGCTCGGGGCACTGCGAACGATCTTTCGCAGCGACGGGATCGTCACGGCCGGATCGTCTTCCCCGCTGACCGACGGTGCTTCGGCACTGCTCGTGGTCAGCGAGGATGCGCTGCACAGGTATGGACTCACGCCGAGGGCAAGGGTGGTGGCCAGCGCCAGCGCCGGCGTCGCGCCCAACGTGATGGGGCTCGGACCGGTCCCGGCAACGGAAAAGGCGTTGAGCCGGGCCGGTTGGGGCATCGACGACGTCGAGGCGGTGGAACTCAACGAGGCCTTCGCGGCGCAAAGCCTGGCGGTGATGCGCCGACTGCACCTGGACGAGTCCATCGTCAATGCCGACGGCGGCGCCATTGCGCTCGGACATCCGCTGGGCTCCTCGGGATCCCGCCTGGTGGTGACCCTGTTGGGCCGACTGGAACGTGGTGATTTCCGGCGCGGCCTGGCCACCTTGTGCGTCGGTGTCGGTCAGGGCATGGCGCTCCTGATCGAACGGCCGTGAGCACCGAACCCCGGCAGCACGGTCGAAGTGATCGGTGCCGGGCGGGCCGCGGCCGTTGACTTGGAAGGTTTCCGGCGAGCATAATAACTGAACGAACAGACGGTCGGTATCTCGGTGTGGAGGTCGTTGCATGGCAGTCCTTTCCAGTTGGGTCGAAGGCGGATGGGTCACTCCTGAGATCGAGGACGTCGCCGGAGCGCCGATCCACGACGCAGTGACCGGCGAAGAAATCTGCCGGCTGTCCACCGCCGGCATCGACATGGCCGCGGTCCTGGATTACGGGCGACGGGTCGGCGGCCCCGCACTTGCGGCGCTGACCTTCCACCAGCGGGCCGCGTTGCTCAAGGCCTTGGCGTCGTATCTGCGTGAGCACCGCGACGAGCTGTACGCGTTGTCGGCCAGGAGCGGTGCCACCAGGGGCGACTCCATGTTCGACGTCGACGGCGGCATCGGTGTGCTGTTCAGCTACGCGAGCAAGGGCCGTCGCGAGCTACCGGCCGATACGGTGCTCCTCGATGGCGACCTCGAGCCGCTCGGCAAGGGCGGCACCTTCGTGGGTCAGCACATCTGGACTCCGCTGCGCGGTGTCGCCGTGCAGATCAACGCCTTCAACTTCCCCGTGTGGGGGCCGCTGGAGAAGTTCGCACCCGCGTTCCTGGCCGGTGTGCCCAGCCTGATCAAGCCGGCCAGCCCGACCGCCTACATCACCCACCGTCTGGTGCAGTTGATCGTCGACTCCGGGTTGCTCCCGGACGGCTCGCTCCAGCTGATCACCGGCAGCGCGGGGGACCTGCTGGATCACCTCACCGAACAGGACCTGGTCGGGTTCACCGGATCCGCCAGCACCGCTCGCAAGCTCCGCACCCATCCGGCGGTCGTGGCCAACGGTGTCCGCTTCACCGGTGAGGCGGACTCGCTGAACTGTTCGATCCTTGGTCCGGATGGGGTGCCCGGAACCCCGGAATTCGACGTGTTCGTCAAGTCGCTGACGACTGAGATGACGGTCAAAGCGGGGCAGAAGTGCACTGCGATCCGTCGGGCCATCGTCCCGAACTCGCTGCTCGGCGCCGTCGGCGAAGCTGCGTCGGCGCGGTTGGCGAAAGTCGTCGTTGGCCATCCCGCCGATTCGACCGTCAGAATGGGCGCGTTGGCCGGCCTCGAACAGCGGGAAGAGGTTCGACGGTCGCTCAAGGCACTGCTGGATGTCACGACGGTGGTGTTCGGCGACCCCGACCAGGTAGAGGTGGTCGGCGCCGACGCCGACCGTGGCGCGTTTTTGTCGCCGATCTTGTTGCGTGCCAACGGTGATCGCGCCGAGCCGCACGAAGTGGAGGCATTCGGTCCGGTCAGCACGCTGATCGGTTACGAGACCGTCGACGACGCGATCGCCCTGGCGGTCCGTGGAAAGGGCAGCCTGGTCGGTTCGCTGATCACCCACGACCCGGAAGTGGCCAAGCAGGTCGTCCTGGGCATCGCGCCGTGGCACGGGCGATTGCTGGTGCTGGACCGGGACGACGCCGGCGAGTCGACCGGCCATGGATCCCCGCTGCCCGCCCTGGTACACGGTGGACCGGGACGAGCCGGGGGTGGAGAGGAAATGGGGGGCCTGCGCGGAATGCACCATCACATGCAGCGCACCGCCATCCAAAGCTCCCCGAATATGCTCACCGCCATCACCGGACGCTGGACCACAGGGGCCGCGCGGACAACGTCCGACGTGCACCCGTTCCGAAAGTCGTTGGCGGAGCTGCGGATCGGTGACACCGTGGTTGGCGGCCCGCGGAGCGTGACCCTCGCGGACATCGATCATTTCGCGGAATTCACCGGCGACACCTTCTACGCGCACACCGACGAGCAGGCCGCGGCCGCCAATCCATTCTTCGACGGCCGGGTGGCGCACGGCTACCTGGTGGTCGCTTTCGCAGCCGGGCTGTTCGTCGACCCGGCGCCGGGGCCGGTACTGGCCAACTACGGCCTGGACAACCTGCGTTTCCTCAACCCCACCTATCCCGGTGACGAGCTCACCATCACCCTGACCGCCAAGGCGATCATCCCTCGTGAGGGTGATTACGGAGAAGTCCGCTGGGACGCCGATCTGACCAAGCAGGATGGTACGTCGGTCGCCAAGTACGACGTCTTGACAATGGTCGCCAAGCAGTGGCCCATGCCGACAGGGAGGGACTGATCACGTGACCGGGATTCTGGACCAGACGCAACAGACCGCTGAACTCCGAGCCCATTTCGAGGACACCATCGCCCGCGAGCACCGGGTGGAACCGCGTGATTGGATGCCCGATGCGTATCGCCGGACGATGATCAGGCAGATCGCCCAGCACGCCCATTCGGAGATCATCGGCATGCAGCCGGAAGGCAACTGGATCACTCGGGCACCGTCATTGCGGCGCAAGGCGATTCTGCTGGCAAAAGTGCAGGACGAGGCCGGCCACGGTATGTATCTGTATTCGGCGGCGGAAACGCTCGGGGCCGATCGCGCCGACCTCACCGACAAATTGGTGCACAACAAGCAGAAGTATTCCTCGATCTTCAATTATCCGACTGTGTCGTATGCCGACGTCGGCGTGATCGGCTGGCTTGTCGACGGAGCGGCCATCTGCAACCAGGTTCCGTTGTGCCGCAGTAGCTATGGGCCATATGGCCGGGCGATGGTCCGGATCTGCAAGGAAGAATCCTTTCACCAACGGCAGGGCTACGAACTGCTGATGACCATGATGCGCGGCACCGACGCACAGCGAACAATGGTCCAGGAGGCGGTCGATCGGTTCTGGTGGCCGGCGTTGATGATGTTCGGGCCGCCGGACGACGAGTCACCGAACACCGAGCAGTCCCTTGCCTGGGGCGTGAAGCGGCACACCAATGACGAACTGCGACAGCGGTTCGTGGACATGTCGGTGCCCCAGGCCGAAAAGCTGGGCGTCACCTTTCCGGATCCGGATCTGGCCTGGAACCAGGAGCGTGCTCACTACGATTTCGGCACGCCCGACTGGAACGAATTCTGGACCGTCGTGAAGGGCGACGGACCGTGCAACGCGCAGCGCGTCGCGCACCGCAAGGCCGCCCACGACAGTGGCGCCTGGGTCCGAGAGGCCGCGCTGGCTCATGCCGCGAAATCGGCCGCGAGGGCCGGGGACGCTGCGTGACAAGCAATCTCACCGCGGAAGGTGGACACGGCGCGGTTCCGCTCACCGGCGTACCGGTGGAGCCGACGCCGGCCGCCGTGCGTTCGGACTGGCCGCTCTACGAGGTGTTCCTGCGCGGAAAGCGCGGTCTGAACCATGTGCACGTCGGATCTCTGCATGCCGCCGACCCGCAGATGGCGCTGCATCATGCCCGCGACCTCTACACCAGACGCAACGAAGGCGTCAGCATCTGGGTGGTGCCCGCCGCGACCATCACCGCGTCCAGCCCTGATGAGAAGGACCCGTTCTTCGCACCGTCCGGGGACAAGGCCTATCGGCACCCCACGTTCTACGACATTCCGGACGACGTTCCACACATGTAGACGACGTTGAAGACGTGCAGGGGGACAGATCAATGAGGCGAGGCAATATGTCCGGAAACATCGAAGACGACTTCGCGGCGCATGCGCTCTCCGAGGACAGCGAAGACCACCGCTGGGCGTTCGGCACGGGCTTCACCGATGCTCTGGAGGGCGTGGACCCCTCGGTGCCCGATGGAGTCGATGCGCAGGCGCTCGCGATCTATTGCCTGATGCTGGGTGACGACGCGTTGATCTACAGCCATCGGTTGCAGCAGTGGATGACCAGAGCGCCGGAACTCGAAGAAGAAACCGCGATCGGGAACATCGCGCTGGATCTGCTGGGCCAGGCCCGGATGTTGCTGGCCAGGGCAGGCAGGGCCGATGGCACCGGGCGCGACGAGGACAGCTTGGCCTTCTTCCGCGCCGAAAAAGAATTCCGCAACGTCCGGTTGGTGGAACGCGCCGACGTCGATTTCGCGGAGATGCTCGCCCGGTTGCTGGTGTTCTCGACCTGGCGACTGGCTCAACTCGATGGCCTGCGGACCTCGAAAGACCCGGTGCTGTCGGCGATCGCGGCAAAAGGCGTGAAAGAGCTCACGTATCACCGGGACTACGCCGCTCGCTGGGTGGTTCGGCTCGGCGACGGGACAGCCGAATCGAACCGCCGGATGCAGGCTGCGCTCGGCACCGTGTGGCCGCTGATCGACGAATTGTTCATCACCTCGCCGGTCGAGGCTGCCTTGCCAGGAGTCGCCGTTGACGCCTCCGCGCTCCGCGGGGAGGTCGACGGCATCCTGGAGAAGGTGCTGGCCACTGCCACGCTGGAGCGGCCACGCGTCGCGGCGCTGGCCGGTGTCCGCGGTCGCTATGGCCGGGACGGACTGCACACCGAGGCTCTGGGCTACGTGCTGGCCGAACTGCAGAGTGTGGCCAGGGCGGATCCGGACGCGACGTGGTGACGGAGATTGCGCGCGGTCATGACACTGCGTGGCAGATTGCGGCCGGCGTGCCGGATCCTGAGCTGCCGATGGTCACCCTGGCCGACCTCGGCATCTTGCGCGAGGTTCGCGCGGACGGCGATGCAGTGACCGTGACGATCACCCCGACCTATTCCGGCTGTCCGGCGATGCGGGAGATCGGTTTCGATCTGCGACACAGGTTGCGGGGTGCCGGGTTCGCCGAGGTGATCGTGCGAACCGCACTGTTCCCGCCGTGGAGCAGCGACTGGATCACTCCCGAGGGTCGGAACAAATTGACGGCCGCCGGGATCGCACCGCCCAATTCTGCCGAGCAGCGGGTGGCCGGCCCGATACCGCTGGCTCTGAGCGCTCCGGTGCGCCGAGTGCGCTGTCCTGGCTGCGGCTCCTCTCGAACCCTGGAAACGGCACAGTTCGGCGCCACTGCCTGCAAAGCGCTGTACCGGTGCCAAGACTGCCAAGAACCGTTCGAATACGTCAAGGAGATCTGAAGGCATGGCCCGCACTGACTTTCATTCCCTGCGGGTGGCCGGGGTCGAAACGCTGACCGACGACTCGGCGGCCGTCAGCTTCGACATTCCCGCCGCACTGCAACAGACGTTCGCGTTCGCGCCGGGCCAGTCCCTGACTCTCAGGCGCGGCGACGAGCGCCGTTCCTACTCGATCTGCGCACCGGCAGGGCGCCCGCCTCGGATCGGTGTGCGCGAGGTCGCCGGAGGGGCGGTCTCCGGTTGGCTCATCCATCAGGTCAGGGTGGGCGATTTCATCGACGTGCAGGCTCCGGCCGGCTCTTTCAGCCCGGCACTGACGGCACCGGGTCGACATCTGTTGATCGCCGCCGGTTCGGGCATCACGCCGATGCTGTCCATTGCGGCTTCGGTGCTCGACGCCCACCCGAACTCGACCGTGACGCTCATCTACGGCAATCGCCGGAGCGACTCGGTCATGTTCGCCGACGATGTCGCCGACCTCAAGGATGCGCATCCGGCGCGGATGCGGTTGGTGCACGTGCTGTCCCGCGAACCACAGGAGGTGGAGTTGTTCAGCGGCCGACTCGATGCAGATCGACTGCGCCGCCTGCTCCCGGCCACTGTCGAGATCGCGGAGATCGACCACGTCTGGCTGTGCGGACCGTTCGGCATGGTTTCCGATGCCATCGACGTACTGACCGAATTCGGTGTCCCGTCGGAAAGGATCCATCGGGAGCTGTTCTACGTCGGAGACGAGCCGCCTGTGCAGACCCGTCACGAGGACGTGGCCGCCGGACCCGGCGCGGAGGTCACCGTCATCCTCGATGGACGTAGCACCACCACGATCGTGCCCCCCGACATGCCGGTGCTCGATGGAGCGCAAAAGGTGCGCCCCGACCTGCCTTTCGCCTGCAGGGGAGGTGTCTGCGGCACCTGTCGAGCGCTGGTCACCGTCGGTGCGGTGCGGATGCGCCGTAACTTCGCCCTGGAAAAGGCGGAGGTGGACGCCGGCTATGTGCTGACCTGTCAGGCCCTGCCGATCACGGAGACGGTAACCGTCGACTTCGACTCCTGATCGGCTGCAGCGGATTCGGGTCGGCGTCGGCGGTTGCCGCACCTCGTTCGATTCTTTCCGGCCGATCCGGACGCACCCCTGGCGCCACCTGCGGAACGTTTGTGTCCTTCGCCGCCCGGGCACCTGTTCGGATAGGCGATCGAGAGTGGACTGCAGTTCCCCAACAGCAGGGCCGACGGAAGGGACGTACTACCGTGACAAGCATCCACGAAGCGCCCGCCAGTGGTTCCGCATCCTCTGGCCGCGCTCGAGGTGATCTTGCAAGGTGGAACGAATGTCTGTCGATGACATGTGGGTCGGTCTGAGTAACGCCGCTCGGCGCGAGCCGACCGGCACCGCAGACCGAACCTGGCTGGCGGATGCCCTGCTCGCGGGCCGGGGCGATGCGGGTCGGACGAATTCCGGCGGTCTCACCGGGGCGTCCGGTCACGGCGGCGATTCCAACCGTTGCGACAGCGTCGGGTCGGCGTTGACGCTGGCCCGGCGATGCAGCCTGGAAACGCCGCTACCCGGAGCCGGAGCGACCATCCGGCGGTGGGAGATTCTGGCCACGATCGCCGCCGAAAACCTGACGGCCGCCCGGGTGATCGAGGCCCACTTGGACGCCTTGGCGATCCTGGCCGAGGCGCAGATCGATCCAGCGACGGATCTGGGCGCCCTGGGAGTCACTGCCGATTCGACATGGGGCGTCTTCGCTGCAGAGGCCGGTGGCGTCCGGGTGGACGCAGCGCGGACGCAGCGGGGAGATTCGTGGTGCCTGACCGGCATCAAGCCGTGGTGTTCGCTGGCCGACCGGCTGAGCCACGCGCTGGTGACCGCGTACACCGGGGACGGCCACCGCCGTCTTTTTGCGGTGGCACTTCGAGATGGCACAACGACGCCGATCGACCAGGGATGGGTGTCGCGTGGGTTGCCGCAGGTGCCGTCGGGACCGATCGAACTGCGCAGCACGCCCGCGATTGCGATCGGCGCTGACGAGTGGTACCTCAGTCGCCCAGGCTTCGCCTGGGGCGGAGCGGGAGTGGCGGCCTGCTGGTTCGGCGGGACGGTCGGGCTCGGCCGTACCGTCTTCGCGGCCGCAACCGCGCGTCCTGCCGACCAGATCGGCCAGCTGCACCTGGGCGCGGTGGACGTGGCACTGACCGGCGTTCGGGCCGTGCTCGCCGCAGCTGCCCAGCGGATCGACGACGGTACGGCGGACGGTTCGGACGGAGTGATAGTCGCCGGCCGGGCCCGTGCAGTCGCCGCGACCGCGGCCGAGGAGGTGCTGACCAGGTCGCTGCACGCGCTGGGACCGGCGCCGCTGGCTTTCGACGAGCGTCATGCGGGCCGGGTTGCGGACCTCCAGATGTACGTGCGGCAACATCATGCAGAACGCGATCAGGCCGCCCTCGGCCGAGCGGTTCTCGCCGATGGGTTGCCGTGGTGAGCGATCCTCGGATTCCGGTGCTCGAACCCGAGCTCGAACCCGGCTCTCGGCCGCCCGGGCACCGCGCGTTCGATCATCGCGAGTCAGGAACGGACGAGGCAGTATGGGCCACAACGGATATGCTGGACGAAGCTGCGCCGCTCGACCTCGCGGGGTTCTCCGAAGTCGTCGTCGTGGCTGCTCATCCCGATGACGAGAGCCTCGGCGCCGGGGGACTGCTGGCCGCAGCGACTGCATTGCACCTGCCGGTCACGGTGCTGATCGCGACCTTTGGCGAACGGTCACACCCGCAGTCCACCACGCACCCGCCGGAAGCACTGAGAACCTTGCGCAGAGCAGAGTTGTTCCGGGCGCTGGACGAAGTTGCGCCCACCGCCTCGGTACGCACACTGGGTCTGTCCGACGGGGAATTGACGGCTCACCAGACGGAGCTGACCGCGGCGATTCGACCGGTGGTCCGCGGTCGGAGCACCTTGGTGGTCGCCCCGTGGCGCGGCGACGGGCATCCGGACCACCAGGCCGCGGGGAATGCCGCCGCGTCCGCGACCGTCGAGGCAGGGGCAACACTGCTGGAATACCCGATCTGGGCGTGGCACTGGGCCGACCCCGGCGATCTGCCCGCAGAGCTGGTTCGGTTGGATCTGGCGGGGACCGACGTCGACGCCAAACGCAGGGCCGTGCACAGCCACCGCAGTCAGACCGAGCCGCTGTCCGACCTGCTCGGCGACGAAGCTGTGGTGCCGGCCGGATTCGCGGCTCACTTCGAGCGGACGTTCGAGATCTTCGTCGGAACATCGCGCACTGCCACTTCCCCTGCTACTGCCGCGACCGTTGCCACTGCCACCACCACGGCCCCTGCCACCACCGTTGCCACTGCCGCGACCGACGCGATCGCGGCGATCGGTAGCCTCCCCGGTGACTTCTTCGACGACTTCTACGGCTCCGACGCAGATCCGTGGGGCTTCGAAAGTCGTTGGTACGAAAGGAGAAAGCGTGCGCTGACCATGGCGTCGTTACCTCGTGAGCGCTTTGCCAGGGCTTTCGAACCCGGTTGTTCGATCGGCGTACTGACCGCCGAGTTGGCAGCCCGATGTGACGAGATCCTGGCCACCGATATCGCGCTGGCTCCACTGCGCCGGGCACGTCGCCGCTTGGCCGACGAGCCGAGGGTTCGCTTCCAGCAGATGCGGATACCCCAGGAATGGCCGGTCGAGGTTTTCGATCTGATCGTTCTGTCGGAAGTCGGCTACTACTGCGGGCCCGCCGACCTTGCGTCGCTCCTCGCACAGTCGGTGTCGTCCTTGACGCCCGACGGTGTGCTGATCGGGTGCCACTGGCGCCACTCCGTGCCGGAATATCCGCTGAGCGGAGACGATGTGCACCGGGCGCTGAGATCGCAGCCAGGATTGGCGCTGCAGGCGGAGCATCGCGAAGAGGACTTCCTGCTGGACGTGTACGCCCGGCCGCCTGCCGTGTCGGTGGCCAGGGCGACGGGACTGCTGCCGTGAGCATGAGGGAGACAGCTTTGGCGCGGGTTACATCGATGGAGCTACCGACGCTTGCCGTTGTCGTTCCCGCTCGCAACGAGGAGAAGCGGCTGGCTCGCTGTCTGGAGTCGATCATTGCTGCGGACGACCATTTGCGGGCCGTTTCTCCGCCGCTGCCGCCCACCCGGATCGTGGTGGTGCTGGATCGGTGCACCGATCGAAGTAGAGCCGTGGTCGACGATTGGCCGACCGTCGAGCCGCTCAGCTGTGAGTTCGGAAACGTCGGTGCTGCCAGAGCTGCCGGGGTCGATTATTTGATCGGTACATCCTCCTGCCCGAGCAGGAGGAAGGTGCCGGACTGGATCGCCTGTACGGACGCAGATTCCGCCGTGCCGTCCGATTGGCTGCAGCACCAGCTCAGCCATGCCAGGGCCGACACGGATCTCCTGCTGGGCATGGTTCGACCGGACTCTTCGGAGATGACGCCCGGTGGCGCACTTCGGTGGCTGGCGGCACATCAGCCGATCCACGGACATCCGCACGTTCACGGAGCCAATCTGGGTATCCGGACGAGGATGTACCGCAGGGCGGGAGGCTTCCCAGCTCTGGCCGAGCACGAGGATGTCGCGTTGGCAGAGCGCGTTCGGACCATCGGTGGCCGGGTGGTGAGCACGGCCTCCAGCCCTGTGCTCACCAGTGCGCGGACGCGCGGCCGAACCCCCGGCGGGATGGCCGGCTACCTGGCGGCTCTGAGCAGCGACTGATGCACTTTTCGGATCAGGTCGGCAACCTCGATCTCACCCTCCGCTTCGGCGAGGAACCCCGATATTCCGGTCCCACAGCCGGAAGAGGCGTCGCTGCTGGAATTGAACGGCTGATACTCGCGGGCGAACGGTGTTGAGTCCCTTCGACCTTGTCGACCGGGTCGCCGTGGTGTCCGGCGCCGGAAGCCGGTCCGGAATCGGCTTTGCAACCGGACGAATGCTCGGCCACCTCGGCGCTCGGGTGGTGCTCGGCGGTACCAGCGACCGAATCCGGGATCGGGCTCGTGAGCTGCGGGAGGAAGGCCTCGACGTGGTTGCGGTCGTCGGCGATCTGACCGTGCCGGCCGCCGCCGTCGACCTGGTGGGGGCCGCCGTCGACACCTGGGGCCGACTCGACATCCTCGTCAACAACGCCGGGATGACATCGGTCAGCGCGCCGAATTTCGGGTCGGGCACCCTGAACGACACCGACCTGGTCACCTGGCACGCTTCGCTGCGTCGGAACGTCGACACCGCCTTCCTTCTCACCAGGGCCGCCACCCCGGAGATGGCGCGAAGTGGATGGGGTCGGGTGGTGATGATCGCCAGCGTGACCGGACCGGTGATGGCGATGAGAGCAGACGTCGCCTACGCGACGGCGAAAGCCGGGTTGGTGGGACTGTGCCGCGCCGCAGCGGTGGACCTCGCCTCTTGCGGTATCACCGTGAATGCGGTGGCGCCCGGTTGGATCGCCACCGGCTCACAGACCGAAGCAGAGCAACGGGAAGGCACATCGGTTCCGCTGGGCCGAAGTGGCACGGCGGCCGAGGTGGCCGCGGCGGTGGCGTGGTTCTGCTCGCCGGGAGCTTCCTATGTCACCGGCCAATGCCTGATCGTGGACGGTGGCAACTCGATCGCCGAGGAACGGGCGGCGGAATAACCCGGCGCACCGTTGACCTCCAGGACCGGTCCTGCGTTGACCTCGAGAGCCGGGTGCTCGGGCACGGCTCTCATCGAGCACGGACTCTCATCGGGCACGGACTCTCATCGATCACGGACGGACTGTCTCCCGACTTCGGTGGTCTGCTCGCGACTGTGCGACGGGCCACCCTGTACGGACAGGTTACGGGCGGTATTGATCAACGGCACATGGCTGAACGCCTGCGGGAAATTGCCGACCAGTCGGCCGGCGCGCGAATCGTATTCCTCGGCGAGCAGGCCCAGATCGTTGCGCAGCCCGAGCGGACGCTCGAAGACATCAGTGGCTTCCTGGATTCTGCCCATCAGCGAGTAATTGTCGGCCAACCAGAAAGTGCACGCCAGAAACGCACCTTCGCCGGCCGGCAGCCCATCCGTGGCGCTCTGCGGGTTCTGGGTGTAGCGCTGAACGAAGCCGTCCACCATCAAATTCTTCTCGATGGCCGCGAGGGTGCCCTGAACCCTTTCGTCGTCGGCGGGGAGAAAACCGACCAAAGGCACCATCAACAACGCGGCGTCCAGTTCGGTCGAGCCGTAGTACTGGGTGAACGTCTTTCGGACCGGGTCGTATCCCCGCTCCAGAATTTCCGTGCGAATGCATTCCCGCAGTGCTCGCCATTCGTCGACAGGACCGTCGAGGCCGAATTTCTCCACGCTCCGGACCGCACGATCAGCGGCCACCCAGGCCATCAATTTCGAATGGGTGAAATGTTTCGACCCGCCGCGCACCTCCCACAGACCCTCGTCCGGTTCCTGCCATCGGCGGGCCACGGTTCCCATCAACGACTTCTGCAGCGCCCATGTACTCGCTCCAGAACCGAAACCCGTTGATCTGGCTTGGAACAGCGCGTCCATCACCTCGCCGTACACGTCCAACTGGAATTGGTCGACTGCCTGGTTGCCTATTCGAACCGGATTGCCGTCGTATCCCGGCAACCAGTCGGCAAGATACTCGGGCAGGCGGCGTTCACCGGCGACCCCATACATGATCTGGATTTCCTCCGGATCGCCGGCGATCGCTCGCAGCAGCCAGCGTCGCCAATCCTTGGCTTCGTCCTCGAAACCGGCGTACATCAGTGCCTGCAGGGTCATGGTCGCGTCGCGCAGCCAACAGAAGCGGTAGTCCCAGTTACGAACTCCGCCGAGCTGCTCCGGTAGCGAAGTGGTGGGAGCGGCAACGATGCCGCCGGTCGGTGCGTAGGTCAGCGCTTTCAGGGTGATCAGGGACCGAACTACGGCATCTCGCCACTGACCGTCGTAGGTACAGGAGGTGAGCCAGTCCTGCCAGTAAGCTCGGGTCTGTTCCAGAGCGTGTTCGGCGTTCACCGGGTCGGGAGCCGACAGGTGCGACTCACGCCAGGTCAGCACGAACGGCACCCGATCACCGGGTTCGACCAAGAATTCGGCGACCGTCATCAGGTCCTCGCCGTGGGTTTCGATCGGGGTTCGCAACCAACACGAATCAGGGCCGGCCACCGCAACCAATGCCCCGTTGTCCTGTCGGACCCACGGCAATACCCGGCCGTAGTCGAAACGCAGACGCATTTCCATTCGCATCGGAACACGTCCGGAAACGCCTTCGACGATGCGGATGAGGTCCGGAGACCGACCCCTGGGCGGCATGAAGTCGATCAGCCTCACGGTTCCCTGAACGGTCTCGAACTCCGTCTCCAGGATCAGCGTGTCCCCCTGATATCTGCGCCGTGTCGCACTGATCGTTGCCGCCGGGCTGATCGACCAGCGGCCGTGCTGCTCGGTGCCCAGCAGTGCTGCGAAGACCGCGCCACTGTCGAAACGAGGAAGGCAGAGCCAGTCGACCGATCCGTCTCGCCCCACCAGCGCCGCGGTCTGGGTGTCTCCCAGCAGGGCGTACTCCTCGATCAGCAAAGCCATCTGAATTCGACTCCCATCGTCGCGACTCGAGTCGCGGCTGCAGTTCCAGCCATGCCGTCGTCGTTGCGGCCATCGACGAGGGAACTGCTGGTCAGGGTTTGGTGGTGCGCCGGCGGATCCGACGCCGTGCGCTTACCGACCGTACCTCGTGAAGTCCGTTCGACGTCCGGTGCCGGCGCCCAGCGGTCGCGGAAAACGGAGTGTCCGGGTGGTGGCCTGACGCGTCGCCTCGATGGACGGATGATCGATGGAAGGCGGGGGCGACCGGGCTCGGATACTGTCGGCAGGTAATCGGCGGGAACGAAGGAGTCGGCAGCAGTGACTGGTGATCCGGTGGTCGGCAACGGCGACTACTCCGTCCGCATCGGAGGCGACGGCGTGGTCCGGTTGACCTGGGCCTCGCGGGTCGACATCTCGGAATCCGCCGCCCAGTCCGCGATGGCGGAGGTGAACCGCATCTGCGCGGGTGTCGAGCGACCGATGCTGGTGAACATGGCCACGACTGCGTCCGTCAGTCGACAGGCAAGGGGCGTGTTCGCCCAGCGTTGTTCCGCCAATATCATTGCGTTGCTGGGCAAGTCGCCGGTCGACAGGGTGATCGCGAACTTCGTGCTCGGTATCAGCAAATTACCGGCTCCGACCAAGTACTTCACGGTCGAGGCCGATGCGTTGGCCTGGTTGAGCGGACGGCGATGAGCGAGGAGGATGACCGCCGACTGGACGCGATCGTCGACCTGATCGTTGAACTTGCCTCGGGGAATCTGCGCGCGCGGCTGGAGCCGTCACCGGCGCGCGACGCCATCGACGCGGTGATCACCGGCATCAATCTGCTGGCCGACGAACTCTACGACGTGTACGCCGCGTTGGAGGCAAGGGTGGCCGAGCGCACGTCGGCGTTGGTCACGGCGCAGAACGACCTTCGTCAGCTTGCACTGAAGGATCCGTTGACCGGCCTGGCGAACCGGACCTTGTTGGGCGACCGCATCCAGCAGGCGATCGCCCGGGCGGATCACGGTGGCCTGCCGCCCGCGGTGCTGCTGCTGGATCTCGACGGCTTCAAGGCGATCAACGACAGCCTTGGTCATGCCGCGGGTGATGCGGCACTGATGGAAGTGGCGCAGCGGCTCCGCCTGGTGAGCCGGGCCATCGACACGGTCGCCAGGCTGGGCGGTGACGAGTTCGCGCTCCTGATGCCAGACGCCACCGACGACGAGGCTCTCCGCGTCGCCCAGGCCGCCCTTTTGGCGCTTGCGCAACCGGTGGCGCTGGCTGCCAGATCGGTCTGGACCAGCGCCAGCATCGGACTGCGGTTCGGGCAGCGAGGGCAGGGCGCCGAACTGTTGCTGCGGGACGCCGACACCGCAATGTACGCAGCCAAGGCAAACGGGCGAAGCAACATCCAGATCTTTCGACCGGCCATGCATTTCGCAGTTCAACAGCGGCTCCAGCTGGCCTCGGATCTTTCGAACGCGCTGTCCCTGCATCAGCTGTTTTTGAGATATCAACCGGTGGTGAATCTGGCCGACGGATCGATCGCCGGTGTGGAGGCCTTGGTTCGGTGGAATCATCCGGAGCGCGGAATGATTCTGCCGGCGGATTTCGTGTCGGTGGCCGAGGACAACGGACTCGGGCTCGAACTTGGCCGATGGGTTCTCCAGACGGCGATCTCACAGCTGGCCGAATGGGCGGACGCCGTCTCCGACCGATTCGTGATGCACGTCAACGTGTCACCGACGGAGCTCCGGCAGGCCGGGCTGTGCGGCTTCGTGGCGGCCCAGTTGGATCGGTATGCCGTCAGTGCGCAGGCATTGGCGCTGGAAGTTTCCGAAACCGGTTTGATGACCGGTGATGTCGCCGGCATGGAAACGCTGGGCGAACTGAGGGCGCTCGGGGTCCGGATCGAGATCGATGACTTCGGCACCGGCTATTCATCCATCAGTTATCTGCGGGACCTGCCGATCCAAACCGTCAAGGTCGACCGAACGCTGATCATGGACATCGACAACGACGAGAAGCAGCGACGAATGGCCGCCGCAATCTTTCAACTGATCGATGCCGTGGGGCTGGACTCCATCGTGGAGGGCGTGGAGACAGAGGGTCAGCTGAGCTGTCTGATCCAGTTGGGTTATCAGCTGGCACAGGGCTTCCTGTTCGCTCCGGGCCTGGACGTCCACGAGATGACGATGCTGCTGACCGGCGACCTCTATCCCTTTCGGCTCGCCGCCATGACACCGGTCGATGAAGTATCGCAGGTTGGGCGCCGACCATCTCGGTCCGGAACCGTCACGCAGGTGGAACCGTGAGTCGGAATCGGCTGCGCCGCTGGGTTTCCGGCGTCGGCGCCCGATCCGCCAGAATGATGCTGGTTCCGAGGGTGGCGCTGCTCGGTGCGCAGGCTCCCCGGGATCCACACGCCGGTTGGAACCAGTTCTGGAGCCGCGTCGAGACTACCGGTGACGGCGGGGATGTGCTGTGGGACACCAGCGGTGGCGGTGAGATGCGCACCGATCTGGAGTTGGTCCGGCGTCATCTCGACCTGACGTTACCGGTCGTGGACGTCGGCTGCGGCAACGGGCGCTTCACCAGGGTGCTGGCCGAGCACTTTCCCGAGGCGCTGGGCGTGGATCTCTCGCCGCACGCGATCGAGCGCGCCGAAGCCGAATCCCGCGGTTGCGCCCGCGTGGCCTACGCCACCGTGGATGCCACAGCCCCGGGTGCGGGAGAACTGCTGCGGAGCAAGATCGGCGAATCGAACGTGTTCGTCCGTGGAGTGTTCCATGTGCTCGGCGCGCGGGCGCGGCTCGATTTGGCATCGAACCTGGCGGTCCTCATCGGCGATCGAGGGCGAGTTTTTCTCATCGAAACGGATTACCGCGGAAGCAACCTCGGGTATCTCAAGGACCTCGGCGCAACGCCTCGCCGCATTCCGCCGGCCCTGTCCAAAGCCATCGTTTCCTTGCCTCGGCCAGGTCATTTCGGGCAGGCCGAGCGCATCGCATCGTTCCCCGACCGAAATTGGCGGCTGGTGACGGACGGAGCGACGCTCGTCGAGACAGTTCCGATGCGTAGCACGGCCGGAGTGGAGCGCATTCCGGGCTATTTCGCGGTTCTGGAAAAGTGACGGCAGCCGGATCAGTGATGACAAGTCGCTTGCGGCGCCTCCGATGCCGTAACAGTGCGAGGAGGTGGAAACCATGGCCCAGGAGGACATGACCCTGGCGAATGATTCTGACCTGGAGCCATCGAACCGTTCCGAGCCTGGGCCGCTCAAACAGCGACTGGGCCTGCTGCTGCGTCGCAGGGGTGTACGGCACATCGTTCGGGCGCTCGACCGGTTCAACGATCGGCTGGGTAACCAGTTCGCCGGCGCCTTGACCTATTTCTCCTTCTTGGCGGTGGTGCCCATCCTGATGGTGGCGTTCTCCATCGCCGGCTTCGTCCTGTCGTCGAGGCCGTATCTACTGACCGATCTCCGCAATGAGATCGCCGGGCAACTGCCCGGCGGCCTTTCGCCGACGATCGGCAAGATGTTGGATACGGCGGTTCAGGCCCGTGTCACGGTGGGCGTCATCGGACTGCTCATCGCCCTGTACTCGGGGGTCAGCTGGATGGGCAATCTGCGTACCGCCATCCAGGCACAATGGCGACCCGATTTCGATGACAATCAGGAGACCAGAGAAGAAAGCCTCCTCAAATACTATTGGAAGAGCCTGATCTACCTGCTCATGCTCGGAGTGGCGATATCGGCATCCTTGCTCCTGACGGCGGCTGGATCGTGGGCACAGGGAACCGTGCTGAAATTGCTGGGTTGGCAGGACGAACGCTGGCTGGCACCGATGGCCGCGATCACGCCCGTGTTGCTCGCCGTTTTTGCCGACGTAGTCATCTTCTATCTGCTGTACGACCAACTCTCGCCGCGCGACACGAAACCTCCGCGTAAACCGTTGATCCGGGGTGCGGTCGTTGCTGCGGTCGTCTTCGAGGCGCTCAAGCTGGCGCTGGCCCTGCTGCTTCCGTTGCTGTTGACCTCCACCACAGCGAAGTTTTTCGGACCCGTGATCGGCCTGCTCTTCTTCTTCAATCTGGTGGCGACCGTGGTGCTGTTTCTCGCGGCCTGGATCGCCACTGCCGGCCCTGAAGCAGCGGGCCAGGAAGGCCCACCGATCACCAAACGCGAGCACGTTGCGGCTGTTGCCGCAGGCAGGTTCGCGGATCCAATCCACGGGAACGATGACGACAACGAATCAAGCCTCCGGCCGCACGCACAGGATGTCGAATGAGCAGCCGGGTCGTCGTCACCGTCGACCGAGGCGCGGGTACTGCGCAGCCGGTTTGATCACCGGGCAGGCGTTGATTCGGGAACGACGGGGTGCGCAGTGGCAAGAGGGACTGCGCAGTGGTGAATAACAGTTCAAGCCCCCGGCTCGCCGGCGCCCCGACCGGAGCCCGGTCCAGCCGAAGGTTCCGCGCGCACCTTGGCCGAACGCGAGCAGCGCCATCCTCGGCGTGAAAGGCGATATGGCGCGCGCTGTGGTGCGGGCCTTCCGAGCGAGGCATGCGCGTCCCTCTTCGTCGGTGATGGCAGCATGATCAAGCCGCACCCGTAGGGCCGGGTCGGTGCCCGAGCGCCGGGCGCAGCGACCGGGGGGCGCCTTTCACCGTGCGGTCCGAGCAGTGAATCGGCCCCGTCGATCCGCTGAGCCGATCAACCAGACCCGGACGTCCTTACCCTCATGAACCACATCCTTTTCGGTGAAACGGACAGCGTCACCGTCGCGATGTCCGAGTCCGGCGACCAGCCGGTCCTGCTCCTCCCACCGGAGCGTGAAAACCGCCTGGTCGACAAAATCGTCCAGGACATGAGGGGTTCGCCCGTTTACTGCGACTATCTCGAATTCTTTACCCGAGGCCACCGGATCCGGAGCGGTGAACATTGTTGATTCCCTTCTCTGTGGGCGCCGTCAACCACCGGGGGCAGATCGCAACGGAAGCTGACACACCTGTCGGCAGATTCGCGGAACAATCCATTGAATCTTTTGCAGTCAATCACCCCTACGGCTGACCCGGCACACCCACAGGGGTGACTGCGTTCCGTCGCGGGAGTTCGAGATGGCTGGCGAATGTGCGACGTGGGGGACTGACCTTTTCGCCCCGACAGGAACCGGCGGCCCGCCCTAGAGGCCAGCGTCGGTGTGACCGCCTATGGTCATCGGATGAGCAAAGTGAACGCCATGCAGGCCATCCGCGAGGCCCGGTACGCCGCGCGGTCCAACCGTCCGTCCGTGCCAGCGGCTCGCACGGCTCCCACGGCGCACTCTGCGGCGGAGGCTGTAGAGGCAGGGCCGATCCAGGCGCCGGATACCGCAGGGCCCTCACTGCACGCACAGGCTGGGCCGGCGGAGGCAGCCATGCCGGGGGCAGTTGCCGATGAGGGGGCAGCCGCGGAAGAGGAAGCGCTGTGCGGACACCGCAGCATGAACAACCGGAACTGTCGTCGACCCGCAGGGCACCCGGAGAAGAACCACCGCTACAACTGAGCTGTTCCGACGATCCGGAAAATGTTGGGCCATGGATCCCGTTCTTCCGTCGGCACCTCACCCTTTCAGCGCTGCGGTATCCAGGGCACTACTGTGGCGAGCGCCCGTGCGACGACTGGGCTCAGAGCCCTGCTGTAGGCCTGCGTCACATGAGTGGCGTCCCGGTACACCAGTGTGTTCGCGACGATCACCGGGCAACCGGTGGTCCCGCAGAACCAATCGGTGGGATCCACCACCGGTATTCCCGCTCGGCGGGCCGCTGCCGTCACGGTTGCATGTCGGGTCGGAAGCTGGCTTTGGGTCGATCCTCCGGACGTCATCGAACTCCGGGTGAAGTGGCAGCGTCGAGCCGTCTGGACGTTGCCGGCGAGGCAGACCGGGACGTTGCTGGTCGGCCGCGGTATGTCGGCCAGGTAGACCACCCGGTCCGAACCGGCCGCCAGCGCGGACAGATAGTCGACGGTTTTCGCCGACCACGCTGTGTTCGGGTAGTTCCCGGGCGGCAGAGCGTCGCTGGCGCTGGCTATCACCAGGTCCGGATGCAGGTCGGCAATCTTCCGCAAGGTGTCACGTCGCCAGTCCGGACATTCGGTGTACGGGCGATGCAGTTGATCACTCATCAGCAGGAGGTCGGCCGGGGGACAGGCGGCCTTCGTCCAGGAGATCAACCGCCAGCCCGCAGACTTCGCCAGGGTGTCCAGGGCGCCGAACCATTGCTGGGCGTGCGAGTCACCGAACAGGACGACGGTCCGGCTACCCGCGGCGTCGCCGTACACGCACGGTGGCTCCGTGGTGACGAGAAAATCCGCGTGGCAGCCATCGAAGGTGGTCGGCGGGACGCCGTTGCCAGCGTCGGCGTCAGATTGGCCGGCACTGCATCGGAGAGGTCGGCGCCGTCGAGCAGCTTGGTCAGGGCCGACCCGTCAGCGTCGGACAGATCCAGAGTCGCTGCCCGCCCGCCGCCGTCGAGCCCGATCGGCGGTAAGGCCGCGACAACGGCCGCAGTGCCGGCCACCAGCGCCGACATCGCAACACCCAGCGCGATCCAGCGCAGCGGACGCAATTGTCGGCGGGCAGTGGGCTGCTCGATGAGAATGTTGCTGACCACCGCCACTCCGAAACTGAGTACTGACAGGCCAACGTTTTCCCACCAGGGAACCTGCGCCTGGAGAACAGTGGGCGCCAACACGAGCACCGGCCAGTGCCACAGGTACCAGGCGTAGGAAACTCGGCCGACGAACTGCATCACCGGCGGTCGCAGCACGCGTTCGACGCCTCGTGCACCATCGGCCAGGCCGGACAGCACCACCAGCGCCGCCCCGGCCACCGGAATTGCGGCCGCGCTCCCCGGAAACGGTGTCCCGGCGGTGAAGGTGACCGCCGCGGTGACGATCAGGCCGAGGCCGAGCCAACCGGCGACCGCAGCCACCGGGCGCGACACCACGCGCAGCACGGTCGACGTGCCGACGGCCAGGAGCGCGCCGACGCCGAGTTCCCAGGCGCGGGTGTTCAGGCCGAAGTACGCCGAGATGGGATTGTCCCTGGTGACGACGATCGACACCACCAGCGACGAAACTACTGCGGCTGCGAGGATGCGACCGAGAGCAGTTCCGAATCGCCGGCGCCAGGCGATGCCCACCAGGACGATGATGACCGGCCACAGGATGTAGAACTGTTCTTCCACCGCGAGCGACCAGAAGTGCTGGAACGGGGAAACCGGACCGTCGACGTTCTGATAGTCGACCTGCTCCGCGGCCAACCGGAAATTCATCGCGTAGAAGGTGGTGAAGATCGCGTCCTTGGCGACCCCGGCCGATTGCAGGGGAGGTCCCCAGAGACGGAAAGCGATGACGGTGGTGGCGATCACCGCCGATGCCGACGGAAGCAGCCGTTTGATTCGACGGGCATAGAAAGCGCGCAGCGCGATCCGGCCGGTGCGCCGGCGTTCGACGACGAGTTGACGGGTGATCAGAAATCCGGAGATGACGAAGAAAACATCCACTCCGACGTAACCGCCCGGAACGCCCGGCACGCCGCAGTGGTAGAGCACGACCAGGATCACGGCGACCGAGCGGAGCCCCTGGATATCCGGACGAAATTTGCGGTCACTCCGGCCGGGCAACTGCCCCGCGGGAGCGTGCCCGCGGGTTTCGGGCTGGGCGCGATCGACGGTCTTCGTCAACTGTGCCCGGCCCGGTGTTCGCCCGTGGTCGGCGAGGCTGTGCGGTAGGGGTACACCCAAGAGATCGTAGGCGCCGGTTCCCGTGGTCGATTCCGAACTGTTGCCGGGCACCAAGACGGAACCGACGCCTCAGGGTGAGAGCACCCTCGCCCATGCCGTCCGGACCAGCCGACGCCGGACGGCGTTGACCGGCCCCGACGCGTGCATGGCCGACCGGGCCGCGTTCCAACCGCAGGCACCATGGACGCCGCCACCCGGATGCGCGGACGCCGAGGCGAGAAACAAGCCCTCGATGGGAGTCTCCGGTCGACCGAGGCCCTTGATGGGCCGGAAGAACAACTGCTGGTGCGGATAGGACGTACCCCCGTTGATCGCACCGGTGACGAGGTTGGCGTCCGCCGAATGCAGATCACCGGGCAGCTGCACAGTGCGAGCGAGAACGGCGGCCCCGAACCCGGGTGCGACCTGCTCGATGTGATCCTGCACCCGCTCCACGTGTTCGGCGAGCAGCTCCGGCGAGTCGGCCACGGCGCGCGGCACGTGGGTATAGGCCCAGGCCGATTCGGTACCCGCCGGGGAACGGGTTGGATCTGCCGTCGTCATCTGGCCGAAAAGCACGAACGGATGTTTCGGCGATCGGCCCAGCGTCAGATCACCGGCGAACTCCACGAAACCATCCAGATCGACCCCCAGGTGCACCGTCCCGGCACCTACTGCTCCGGTCGCCCGCCACGGAACCTGGCTCCGGAGCGCCCAGTTCAGCTTCAGCGTCGGATGGTCCCACTGGAAGCGGTCGAGGTCGCCCCTCATGCCGTTCGGCAGCGAATCCAGACCGACGAGATCTCGGAACAGCGTGCACGCGTCGACATCGGCCAGCACCGCACGACGGGCCTTGATCGCGGACCCGGCTTCTGTTCGCACCCCGACTGCCCGCCCGGCGGAGGTGACCACCGAGGTGACTCTCGCTCCGGTGCGAACCTGACCGCCGAGGGACTCGAATCTGGCGCGCAGGGCGGACGCCAGAAACTGCGCACCACCCTGTGGCACCGGGAATCCGACGTCCTGACCGAGCATCGCGAGCAGCCAGCCGAATACTCCGCTGCCAGCGGCCTCCGGAGGAACATCGGCATGCAGGGCGTTGCCGGTGAGCAGCAACGGACCGCCGACGCCGGCGAAGTTCTCCTCCGCGAAGCGACGAACCGGAAGGACGCCGAGCCGAGCCAGATCCAGGGCCCCGCTCAGCTTGGTCCGGCGAAGCAGTTCCAGTAGCGACTTCACCGGCGGGAAAGGCGTGAACATGGCATCCAGCAGCGGATCGCGAATCTTTCGCCAGCCGGCGAACATGTCCAACCAGGCCTGGCCGTCCCCACCAGCGAACTCGTCGAGGCCGGCCGCGGTCTGTTCCGGTTCGCGGGCCAGAACGGCCGCGCGGCCGTCCGGCAGCGCGTGAGCGAGCACCTTCTCGGCCTGCACCCAGGTGAGCCCGTGATTGCCGAGATCCAGATTACGAATCACCGGCGACGCCGCAGCAAGGGGATAGAAAGCACTGAACAAATCGGAACGGAAGCCCGGTGCGGTGATTTCGGCACTGCGGACGGCTCCGCCCACGGTGTCATTGGCTTCCAGCAACAACACGTCCCACCCGAAGTCGGCCAGCGCATTCGCTGCCACCAACCCATTGGGTCCGGCCCCGATCACGACTGCATCCACCGTCTCGACCGTCATGATCGGCCCACGTCGGACAATGGTGCGACGGTCGACGACGGTGCGCGCAGCGCGGGTTTCGCGGTAGCTGTCGAATTCACGCGACGAAATCCGAGTCGGCTCCACACCCCGTGCACTGCATCGCCTTCCGGCGCCGGCGCGAGGACGGTCCCCGGGTGCGGGTCGATGGGCCGGCGGGAAAGTCCGGCCACCTTCATCAGGGGCGACACCAGCGCGTCATAGACCGCCGGCAGCAGCCGAAATCCCAGCACCACGACATGATTGGCCAGGCCGACCGAGATTTCCCGCCGAGATTCGTGCAGGGCACGAATGATCGCCTCTGCGACCTTCTCCGGCGGATCGACGGGCGGCGGCGGACGGCCCTCCCGCCCGACGTAATTGGCGGCCTGGCTGTACGCAGGAGTGTTGACGCTACCTGGGGAGACCAGAGTGATCCGGATTCCGGGAGTCTGCCGCGCCTCGATCTGCAACATGCGGGTCAACGCGTGCACGCCCCATTTGCTTGTCACGTAGGGGCTCATGAACGGAACGGCGATCTTGCCCAGCAGGGAGCCGAGAATGACCAGTCGGCCCGCGCCGAACTGCTGAAAATGGCGCAGTGCCGCTCGCGCAACATTGGCCGGTCCCACGATGTTGGTGGAGATGGCCTGGTCGAAGATCTCGGCGGGAATGTCTTCGAACCGCCCATAGGCCACCACGGCAGCGCACTGGACCACGGCGTGGATCCGGCCGAACTTGGCGACGGCTTCTTGAAAAGCGGCCTCGACATCGCGGTGCGAGCTGACGTCGGCCTCGACCGCCAGGACGGTGGCGCCGGCCGCGGCGCATTCGCGTTCGACATCCGCCAGGCCGGCGTGCGCCCTGGCGATCAGGACCACGTTCCAGCCGCGACCAGCCAGACTCGTGGCTGTAGCCCGGCCGATTCCGCTGGAAGCGCCGGTGACAAGGGCCACCTGCCGACCTGGTCCGTTCTGAATAGCCAACTAATCCATCCGATCCGACACTGGGTGGTGACCGCTGCGATCGAATGACCGAGGCTCCGCCACTACCTGTCCATCCTGGGTGTAACCGCCGTTGCCATCGGCCAAACCCGCCGCGCCCGGTGTGGCCCCGCTGATGACGACCGGTTCCGACCCGGCAGGTACAGGAATGCCCAGGTAGGAATGCCATCGCCCGGCTCGGACCCGGTGGAATCGACCAGAACTGGGAACCGTACTGGAGTCAGAATGACCGAGCAGGATTCGAACCAGGAGCGTCGCAATGCCTTCGACAGCCACGATCGACAAGCTGATCCCCGGACCGGGGACGGCGTTGGATCGCTTTGCCGAACAAACCCAACGGCGCATCGCGTCCCTGACGAGCAGCGGTCCGCTGCGCGCGGTGGTCTCGGCGTTGTCCGGGGAGAAATGGTTGGGCCACCCCGCGCATCCCGCACTCGTCGCGGTGCCGACAGGAGCCTGGGCGGTGAGCGCATGGTACGACGCCCGGAGTGCGAGGATCGAAGATCCGCAGTCGGACAAGATCGCCGACGCCGCGTTGAAGGTCGGAGTCGTCGCGGCCGTGCCGGCAGCACTCTCCGGCATTGCGCAGTTCCTTCGAACCGATGGGCTGGCCAGGCGGGTGGCTGCCGTCCACTGGGGGCTCAACGCGACCGCGGTCGCCCTCTATGCCACCTCCGCGTCTCTGCGCAGTTCCGGCCGGCGGGCGGCCGGCCGCCGCGTCGCCGCTGCGGCACTGACCCTGGTCGGCCCCGGGGCGTATCTGGGCGGTCACCTCGCCTACCGCCTCGGTGTCGGCCAGGTCCGAGAAGCGTTGGCGGATCGAACCTCCAGCTGATCGGTTTCCGATAGTAATTGCGGTATCAGCCCTTGCGGCCCTGATTCGCGATTCCTTCGACGAAATACCGCTGACCCAGCAAGAAGATGACGATCATCGGCACGGTGGCCAACAGGGCAGCGGTGACGATGTACTGGAAGTCGCCCGCACCGCCGGCGATGGGGTTGAATTTGACGAACAGCGAGTTCAGGCCGAGCGGAACGGTATAGAGATCCACATTGTTGCCGAGATAGATCAACGGTTTGAGCAGGTCGTCCCAGCTCGCCTGGAACTCGAAGATGAAGACGATGATCAGGGCCGGTTTGGAAAGGGGTGCGGCGATCCGCCAGAACAACCCGAAGTAGCTGCAGCCGTCCACTCGGGCCGCTTCGAACAGTTCCCGCGGCAGACCGAGGAAGAATTGCCGCAACATGAAGATGTAGAACGCCGACCCGAAGATGTTGGACCCCCACAACGGAACCTGGGTTCCGAGAAATCCCAGATCTTTCCAGATCAGGAAGACCGGGATCATGGTCACCATGCCTGGGAGCATCATCGAGGACAGCACGAGCCCGAACGCGACCTTTTTGGCCCGGAACCTGAAGTAGGCGAACCCGAACGCAACCACGGCGCTGGAGACGGTGGCCGTGCCGGCGGCCAGCAGACCGACCAGACCGCTGTTGCCCAGCCATCTGAGCAGGGGCGCGACATGCCACACCTGCGAATAGTTCGCCAGCGTCGCCGGGTTCGGGAACAATTGGTTGTCGAAGACGTTTGCCCGGGTCTTGAACGAGGCGCTGATCAGCCAAACGAAGGGGTACAAAAAGATACCTGCCAGCACGCTGAGCATGATCCAGTAGGAGATCAGCAGCAGCTTCGTGCGGGTGGAAAGGGATGGTTCCTCGATCACCCGGTCGGAGATCTCCGCGCCGGAAGATTGCAGGTCCGCAAGCCCCGTGGCGCTGGTCATCTCTGCTCGCCTTCGTAGTAGACGAGCTTGTTGCCCACCTTCACCTGGATCAACGTGATGATCATGATGATGACGAACAGCAACCAGGCGAGCGCAGAGGCATATCCCATCTTCAGCGACTGGAAGGCCTGCTGGAACAGGTACATCCCGTAGAACAACGATGCGTTCCCGGCGTAGGTCTCGCTACCGGGATTACCGAACAGAACGAAAACTTTGTCGAACATCTGCAAGGACGAGATCGTCAAAATGATGACCTGGAAGAAGATGGCAGGCGAGATCATCGGAACGGTGATGCTCCGAAAAGCTCGCCATCTGCCGGCACCATCGATCGAGGCGGCCTCGTACAAGGTCGTCGGAACATTCTGCAACGCCGCCAACAAGATCACGACTGCGCCGCCGAGTCCCCACAGGCTCATCAGCACGATGCTCGGTTTGATCCAGTTGGGGTCGGTCAGCCACTGCGGACCCTGAATACCCACCAGGCCCAGCACCTTGTTGATCAAACCGTAGTTTCCGTTCAGCAACAGGCTGAACAACACAGCGACTGCCACCGCCGGCGTCATCACCGGTAGGTAGAATGCGGTCCGGAAGAAGCCGGCACCCTTGATCAGGCGATTGAGCATCAGCGCCAGCGCCAGCGCCACTGCCAGTGCCAACGGGACGAACAGCACCGCGTAGAAAAAGGTGTTCCCCAACGCGACGTGCACCCTGGGGTCGTCGAACATGCGCCGATAGTTCTTGAGCCCGACATTCTTCGGCGAGTCCACCAGGTTGTAATTGGTGAACGAGAGCACAAGGCTCCAGATCATCGGGCCGAAGGTGAAAACCAGAAATCCGACGATCCAGGGTGACAGGAAGGCGAAGGCGGCCCTGGTTTCCCTGGCGTCGTAGCGGCGCGACCCACCCGCCGCTGCAGCGGGCCGCTTGATCCGGGCAGTCCGGGTCAGGACCGTCATCAATTCGTGGCGTCGTCGTAGGCGTTCATCGCCTGGGCCTGCGCCGCGTCCAAAGTGGCCTGCGGGTCCTTTCCGCCGAGCGCGTCGGTGGTCGCCTGCTGATATGCCTGCTGAATCTGCTGGCCGGCCGGCGACGGTGGAACTGTCTTCGCGGTGTTGAGAGCGCTGTAGTACACCTTGATCACCGCGTCCAGCTTGGCATTGCCGCTGGGCTTGACATATTCGGTCTGCAAGGCGTCATTCGCCTTCTTGTTGGCGCTGAACAAGCCCGTGAACGTGCCCTTCTTGGTTTTCACCACGGCCGCTCGCGCCGCACCGGCAGCTTCCCAGGCGCCCTGTGAGGTGACCAGCTTCATGAACTGACACATGCCGCCCGCATTGGGCGAGTTCTTTGTGATGGCGAAGGCCTGACCCGTCTCGACCGTCATCGGCTTTCCGTCCTTCCCCTTGAACGGCACCGCCGAAAGATCAGAGGACTGCGGGAAACCGGCGAGCACGTTCACGTACCACTGCTCGAACGCCATTGCGCCGATCTGATCCTTGGCGAATTCGTTACCCGCACCGAAAAAGTCCCAGGTGTCGCGGAAGGACTTGAAGTTCGCCCAGCCGCCTTGGGCGTTGACCAGTCCGACGGTGTACTTCAGAGCTTCCACCACCTTTGGGTCGTTCAACGTCGGCTTGCCCTGTTCGTCGACGATCGAACCGCCGTTGGCCATCGCCCACATCGGCAGGTACTCCGGCAACTTCGGGTCGAAACCGATGACTGTCGGTTTGCTACCCGAGGACCGGTAGAGCTTTTTCGCGGTAGCGGTCAGCTTGTCCCAGTTCGCGGTGTCGAAGGCGGCGGCCGTCAAACCGGCCTTGGTCACAACTTTGTTGTTCATCAACACGGCTCGCACGGCGTAGAAGTCCGGAATGCCGTAGAGCTTGCCGTTGTAGCTGGATTCCTTGATGGCCTCCGGGTAGTACTGGCTCTTGTCGATGGCGTTGGCGGAAACGCAGTCGTCCAACGGCATCAGAAAGCCCTTGGCGGCGTAGGTGGCAAGCAGTTGGCGGTCGAGGTAGACGCCGGCCGGCGCAGTTCCACCGGCCATGGCGGTGGCAAATTTCTGCTGATCGAATCCGTTCTGGTCGATCTGCACGTCGAGCTTCGAATCCTGTTTCTTGGCATAAGCCACCCGCGAGGTGCCGACTTCGTCATCGGTGGTGAAACCCATGATGTTGAGAGGCTTTCCAGTGTCGGGCAGAGCACCGCCGGCCGGTGCGGACCCGGCGGCCGAACCAGCGCCGGACGGCGATTCAGAGGCACTGCGACCGGAGCCGGCGGTGGTGGTAGAAGTTCCGGAACGAGCCACCGCAGTCGAGGCGGTCGCGCCTGTCGAACCCGCGGAACCGGCGGTCGAGCCCGACGAGCCACAGGCGGCGAGTAGGAGCGAACCGACGGCGCACAGCGCCAGCAGTTGATGGTTCTTGGGCACGACCCACCTCTTCCGTTGGCAATGCAGTGACATGGAGCGCGTAGCTGGTGGATCGATGACGCTGGTCACAATTGCCACTTACGCCGTAAGTCAAACGGTTATTCCGTTAAGGCACCCGGTCGGCCGTGCCCTCGTGCTGGACCTGTCGACCGCTGTCTCGGTTGGAGGTCTGGTCGGGTGGGCCGACAAGGGGTACCGATCGCCGGTATCCCTGCGATCGATCACACTGCACAGCGACACTCGACGAGGACAGCAGGAGGTTCGATGCGTTCGATGCAAGGCCGTGCGGTATTGGTCAGCGGTGGCGGCAGCGGATTGGGCCGGGCGATCGCCCTGCGAGTGGCACGGGCGGGCGCTCATGCCGTGGTCGGAGATCTGAGCGGACCGTCGGCGCAGGAGACAGTTCGATTGGTGGAAGAAACGGGGGGATCGGCCAGTGCCGTCGATTTGGATGTGACGGACTCGGCCGCGGCGCGGCGGGCAGTACTGGAAACAGCCGAGAGATTCGGGCCGGCTTTTGACGCCTTGGTCAACAACGCCGGAACGGATCAGGGCGCCGGGCTGCTCGACATCAGTGACGAGCAATGGGATTCGGTGATCGCCGTCAATCAGTCGGGGCCGCTGTACCTGACTCGCGAATTCCTCCGGACGGTCGATGTGACGGCGGTTCGTCCGCATCCAGCGGATGTCGTGAACGTCATCTCGATCTCGGCGATCACCGTCGGAGCCGATGCGGCGGCCTACAACTCGTCCAAGGCCGCACTGGCCATGTTGACCAAGGTGATGCAGCGCGAGGCCTCCGAATACGGCTGGCCGGTGCGTATTCACGGGCTGATGCCGAGCGCGATGAACACTCCGATGATGGAGCAGTGGAACCTCGCCGACGACGTGATGATGGCGCCGGACACCGTCGCCAGCGCCGTTGAATTCATGCTCACGCTGCCGCCGGACACGTTCATCCAAAATCTGGTCATCAATTCCCGCCGCGAACCGGGATGGCCGCGCTGATCCGGAGCGGTGCAGACCGACCTGGAGTGCGGCGCACCGGTGGCGGTTCCGTCGGTGCGCCGACACGCCCATCCGCAGCCGGGAGAAGGTGAGGTTCGCTGCGATTGGGGGTACTGGCGCCTTGAGTCGCTCCGTTGGCGGAGGGTGTTCCGCCGGCGCGGTGAGAGGTTCGTCGACAGAGGAGTCCTTCCATGTCAATACGGCTTTCCACGTCGAGACCGACGGAGAACGAACCACTTCCGACAGGCAACAGCGTCGGAGCGGAGCCGACGCCGGACGGTACCGACACCGATCGGAGCGGTGCGGCCCTGCTGAATTCGGGCGCGGCAGCCCGCTTGCAGTTCCACTCCGATCACGATGATCACGGTCGATGACCATGACCTCCCCGGGAACCGCACTGAGCAAGACTCGAATCGTCGAAACTGCGCTGGCCCTGGCCAGGGTGAAAGGAATGGCCGGTGTGTCGATGCGGTTGCTCGGCCGGGAACTTGGCGTCCAGCCGATGTCGCTCTACCACCACGTGCCCAGCCGTGCAGCGTTGATGGTGTTGATGGCAGATCGATCGGTTTCCCAACTGGTGCAGCCTGATCCGGGTCTGCCGTGGGAACAAAGGCTCGTCGACCTGTTGATGCAGACCTACCGGGCGGGAGTCGAGGATCCTGCGGTATTTCCGGTTCTTGCTGCCGAGCTCTTGAGCAGCGGTCGTCCCACCGATCTCGAGCCGGAGTCGAACGCGGCGTCCGCTGCGTTGATCAAGGCGCTGCTGGACCTGCTCGGGGAGGCCGGAACCCCGCAGGCGTTGCAGGCAAGGGCTTGTCGAGGGCTGGTCGGTTTGGTCGTCGGATTCATCGCGGGGCGGGTCGACGGGTCCGTGGTCGGCGCCGGCGTTGACTCCGGACCTGCCGGGGGCGAGCCGGAACCGATCGGGTCCGGGACCGGCACCGATCCCGCAGTCGATGCTCGCTCCGAGAAGGTCCACGGCGCCGACCCCGGAGCGAGTCTGCGCTTCAGCCTCGAATTGTTCGCCAGGGCACTTGCTCCGGTTCCGTGATCGCACCGCCGGCGGGCACCGGAAGCGGTGGGGCTTAACCTTGGTGTCGTCAGCTTTCGCCAGTCAGGGTGACCGCGCAACCGCGGCCTGTTTCGAAGGAGTCTTCACATGCAGCTCGGAATGATCGGCCTGGGTCGGATGGGCGCCAACATCGTGCGACGGCTCATGCGCGATGGTCACGACTGCGTGGTGTACGACGTGAGCGCAGACTCCATCAAGGCCCTGGAATCCGAAGGGGCGGTAGGCAGCCCGACCCTGGAGGAGTTCGTCGGAAAGCTCGACCGCCCGCGAGTTGCCTGGGTGATGATCCCCGCCGGGCTGACCGGGCAGACGGTGGACGACCTGTCCGCTCTGCTGGAAGACGGGGACATCATCATCGACGGCGGGAATTCCAACTACCGCGATGACGTCCGGCGAGCCGCGAAGCTGCGCGAGAAGGGCATTCACTATGTCGACATCGGCACCAGCGGCGGCGTTTTCGGGTTGCAGCGCGGTTACTGCCTGATGGTCGGTGGCGACGACACCGCGATCGCCACCATCGAGCCGATTCTCAAAACCATCGCCCCCGGCCCGGGCGGCGTCGAGCGCACGCCGGGCAGAACCGGCGATCTCGCTCCCGAGGAGCAGGGGTACCTGCACTGCGGCCCGTCCGGCGCCGGTCACTTCGTCAAGATGGTCCACAACGGCATCGAGTACGGCATCATGGCGGCCTTCGCCGAGGGCCTGAACATCCTCGACAACGCCGATGCCGGAATCCGTTCGGCCGCGCATTCTGCGGAGGTGGCTCCGCTGGAGGAGCCGGAGTACTACCAGTTCGACGTCGACACCGCGAAGGTGGCGGAAGTCTGGCGACGTGGTTCGGTCATCGCCTCCTGGTTGCTCGATCTCACTGCCGCCGCGCTGCAGGACAACCCGACCCTGGAGGGACTCGCGGGCCGAGTGTCGGACTCCGGCGAAGGCCGCTGGACGGTGAAGGCGGCCATCGACGTCGGGGTTCCGGTTCCCGTCCTGTCTGCGTCACTGTTCGAACGGTTCGCTTCCCGTGGCGAGGACCATTTTGCCAACCAAGTGCTGTCCGCCATGCGACAGCAGTTCGGCGGACATCACGAACTGCCGGTCGGTGACCATCTGGAGGCCGGCTCGAACAAGTCCGATCATGGCGGAAAGTCTCAGGTCTGACGGGCGGGGACCGGCCTTTCTAGCCGCGCCGGCAACGAGGATCGGGCTCGCCAATTCTGCACTCCGCGTTTGGATTGCATAGATTGCCTATTGAATTCGGCCGGCCGTATCAGGCATGGTGGTGTGGAGCTAGATGGCCTGATGGGCGCCCGGACCTGCTGGAGGTCATCTACGGCGATCGGAGAAGCGATGAGTGTCGCCGGTTTCGCCGACTCCTCCGCTCCTTCTGCGGATCGCAACGGAACGGCCGGTGTTCCGATCGCGGAGGCCTCGAAGATGCTTCGAGTGCCGATGCCGACGTTGCGGTCCTGGGAATTGCGGTATGGCATTCCGCAGTCCGAGCGCCCGGCCGGCAAACATCGCCGGTACACAGCACCGGAGTTGCACGCCATGCGGCTGATGAGGGACGAGGTCGCTCGCGGCATCAGGGCCGGGGCGGCCGCTCAATCGGTGCGGGCCCTGCTCGGTGTTCAAGGGCCGGCGGCGGAGTTGATCCGCGGAATCCTGGACGGAGCCAAGCGTTCTGACACCTACGGAATCCGGAAGGAACTCGACCGCGCTGCGGAGGTACTGGGCCTCGCCGGCTGCATCGACGAGGTGCTGCTCCCCGCGATGCGCCAGATCGGGCAGTGGTGGGAGGCCGGAATGTGCGACATGCTGCAGGAGCACCTGACGACCGAGTCGGCCCGGGCCTGGCTGGACAAGCGTAGCGCCTTCGCTCCGTCGCCCACTACGCTGAATCCAATCGTGTTCGCCTGCGGGCCGGGGGATCTCCACACCATCGGGTTGGAGGCGCTGGCGGTGTTGCTACGCCACCAGGGTTGGTCGTGCCGGATTCTCTGGGCCAGGACCTCCACCGCATCCCTGGTCACGGCGGCCATGGCCACCGGAGCGGCCGGCGTGGTGATCGTCTCGCACCTGCCGACGGGGCGCCGGCGCGCACTCGCCTCGATCGATGCCGTCCATGACCTGGGCATTCCACTGTTCTATGCCGGCAACGCATTCAACTCGCTTCGGAGCAGGCAGGGGCTGCCGGGCACCTTCCTCGGCAATCGCATGCGCGATGCCGCGGCGCTCGTGCACAAAAACCTTTCTCGATAGGTGATCAAACTGTTTGTCGGCATCGGCCGGCTGGCCGGAGGAAATGCGGCGCGGAACTGCCCGCGGACGGCAATAGCCTTGCCGGCAAGCACATAAGTCTGGACTGCCCCGTGGAATCGGGTATGCGATCATGACTGGATGGCTTCCATCGGATACACACTCATGACGGAACAGTCCGGACCCGCAGATTTGATCGGGCATGCAATTGCAGCGGAACAGAGCGGCTTCGATTTCGCGGTCAGCAGCGACCACTACTTTCCATGGCTCGAGGAAATGGGTCATTCCCCCAACGCCTGGGTGACTCTCGGTGCAGTGGCGCAGGCCACCGAGCGGATCGGCTTGATGACGTACGTGACCTCCCCGGCCTTCCGCTACCACCCGGCGGTGGTCGCCCAACAAGCAGCCACGTTGCAGATCATCTCCGGCAACCGGTTCACCCTCGGGCTCGGATCGGGCGAGGCACTCAACGAGCACATCCTCGGCGGGGGTTGGCCGCCGGCGAACGTTCGCCAGGAGCGACTGGCAGAAGCGATCGACATCATCGGCGCGCTGTTCGATGGCGGCTCGGTGAACTATCGTGGCCGGCATCTGCAGGTCGATTCGGCCCGACTCTGGGATCTGCCCGAGATTCGGGTGCCGCTGGGCGTTGCAGTTTCGGGAAAACGGTCCTGCGAGCTGTTCGCGCCCAAGGCCGATGTGATGGTCGGCATCGATCCGGATCCGGCACTCACGAAGAGATGGGACCAGAACCGGAAGGGCTCGTCCAGGAAGGTGGCACAACTGCCTGTTTCGTGGGACGCGGACGTCGAAGCGGCGAAAGAGCGCGCACACCAGCTCTTCCGCTGGAGCTTGATGAATTGGAAGGTCAACGCGGAACTTCCCGGGCCGGCTGCATTCGACGCAGCTTCGGCGACAGCGCGTCCGGAAGATGTCGCCGAGGTCATCCCGTGCGGCAACGATGTCGGTGCTGTGGTGACGGCGGCCAAGAAGTTCTTCGATGCGGGCTACACCGATCTGGCGCTGGTCCAGGTGGGCGGCGATCGGCAGGCTTCATTCTTCGGGGCGGCGACCGCCGAAATTCTCCCAGAGCTCCGCAAACTGTGACCACCTTCCGGCACGAGCAAAACGAACTGCGCGGCAGCAACTTCGCTCTCGCCGGGACCGGTTGTTTCATCGCGTCTACCGGACAGCTTCGATGACGGAGCGCTGGTACAAGGAGGCGGTCGTCTACTGCATCCAGGTCGCGTTGTTCCAGGACTCGAACGATGACGGTTGTGGAGACCTTCCGGGGTTGACCGGTCGCCTGGATTATCTGTCCAGGCTCGGCGTCACCTGCCTGTGGCTGAACCCCATTCATCCCTCTCCGCAACGGGACGAGGGCTACGACGTCAGCGATTACTACGGAATCGACCCTCGTATCGGCGATCTCGGCGACTTCGCCGAACTGACCTTCCAGGCCAGAGCGCGGGGTATGCGGGTCATCATCGACCTGGTGGTGAATCACACCTCCGATCAACATCCATGGTTCGTCTCGGCGCGCAGCGATCCTTCCTCGCCGTATCGGGATTTCTACGTCTGGAGCGTCGAAGAGCCGGCGGATCGACGGCAGGGCATTGTGTTCCCAGGGGAGCAGACCGAAACCTGGACATTCGACAAGCAGGCCGGTGAGTGGTTCTACCACCGATTCTACGATTTCCAACCTGATTTGAATTGGCGAAATCCGGCAGTCCGCGCCGAGATCAAGAAGGTCATGACCTTCTGGCTGCAGATGGGTGTTTCCGGGTTTCGAATAGACGCGGCTCCATTCGTGTTGGAGCAGGTTTCCGCAGGCGTCGATCCCGCACCGAAGGATTTCACGATTCTGGACGTCTGGAGAGAGGATGTTCAATGGCGCGCCGGTGACGCGGTTCTGCTGTGCGAGGCGAACGTAGGACCGACCGACATTCCGAAGTACACCGGCGCGACAATGGAAGGCCCGAACGATCGCGCCCACATGCTGTTCTCGTTCCTGCTCAATGCGCGACTCTGGCTGGCGTTGGCCAGAGAGCAGGCCGAAGCCGTCATCGAATCGCTGGCCGACCTTCCCAGTCTGCAGAACATGGCGCAATGGGCGACGTTCCTGCGAAACCACGACGAGTTGGATCTGAGTCGGCTGACCGACGAACAACGCAAAGACGTGTTCCGTGCTTTCGCTCCCCGCGCCGACATGCAGCTGTACGGCCGTGGAATTCGTCGTCGACTTGCCTCCATGTTGGGTGGCGACCGCCGGCACATCGAACTGGCCTACGCCCTGCAATTCTCGATGCCCGGCACGCCGGTGCTCCGGTACGGGGAAGAGATAGGTATGGGCGAGGACCTGTCGCTGCCCGGACGGGACGCCATTCGCACGCCGATGCAGTGGGACGACGGTCCGAACGGCGGCTTCTCCGGCGCGCCGGCGGCGGAACTGCTGGCTCCGGTGGCACTGACCGGCAAATTCGGCGCCCGGAAAATCAGTGTCCGAGATCAGCAGAGCGATCCGGACTCCCTGCTGCGCTGGTTCGAGCAGCTGATCGGAACACTGCGAGAGTGTCCGGAGATCGGCGTCGGTACCTGGTCGGTCCTGCCGTTGCCGGGATTTCCCACCGTCCTGGCGCACAAATTCGAGGCGCCGGAAGGCTCGATTCTGCTGCTGCACAATCTCGCGGACTCGCCGGTCGCGGTGGACGTTGGCAAGCAGAAGGAAGTCGACCGGCCCTGGGAGATATTGGCCGACGGTCCTTATCCACGGCCGGATGCCCGTCTCAAGAACCTGGAACTGCGGGGTTGGGGCTATCGATGGATTCGGCTGCGGCGCGGTGCAGGGAACTGAGAGACCGGCCGGGCGCTGCCGGGGCATCCGTGCAAGGGTGGGGTCGTGCAGCAGACGAACGTAGGACCGACCACGGCGAGGAATGAACTCGACGTGTTCATGCAGGGCACGACGTTCTTCGACATGGTGCTCACCGGCCTGCCGTCCCAGCCGTCGCCCGGAACGGAAATCCACGCAGAGGGCATGGGGTCGTGCCCGGGTGGTATCGCGAACCTCGCTATCGCGGCGAGCCGCCTCGGTCTGGTCACCGGGTTGGCCTCGACATTCGGCGATGATGTCTACGGTGATTTCCTGTGGCGAACGCTGGAACAGGAAGGGGTGGACCTGTCTCATTCGCGTCGCGTTGCCGATTGGCACTCGCCGGTCACGGTTTCCCTTGCGGTACAGCGTGATCGCGCCATGGTGACGCACGCGCACGACTCGCCGATCTCGATATCGGATCTGGTGGGTGAACCGCCGAGGACCAAGGTCGGCTTCGTCAGCCTCGAGCAGTCCGCCGAACCCTGGCTGGCGACGGTGAAGAGCAAGGGCGCCAAGTTGTTCGGCGACGTCGGCTGGGATCCCAGCGGCGAGTGGCGCCCCGATGAGCTCACTGGGCTCGCCGCGCTCTACGCCTTCATGCCCAACAGCACCGAGGCCATGGCCTACACCCGCACGGAGGATCCCCGAGCGGCTCTGCTGGAATTGGCCGAACGCGTACCGATAGTCGTGGTGACCTGTGGCGGGCAGGGTTCTATCGGTATCGACTCGGTGACCAACGAAGAGGAGTGGGTGCCCTCCCTCCCGGTCAATGCCGTTGACGCGACCGGAGCGGGCGACGTCTTCGACGCGGCCTTTGTTCTCGGAACTCTGCGGGAGTGGCCGCTGCGTAACCGGATGGCGTTCGCGAATCTGTGTGCGGCACTCTCGGTGCAGCAGGTCGGTGGTTCACTCGCAGCCCCCGGCTGGGGCGACCTAGCGGACTGGCTGGCCGGCGTCCGACAGGCCGCAGCGGCGGGTTCCAGGTCCGCAGCGGTGCTGGCCAACAGCTATGGCTTTCTGGGCGACGAACTTCCGAGCCACGAGGCGGTATCTCTGCGTCGAGCGGTGGCAACCATCGCCAGGCTCTCGGACGCCTGATCGGTCAGCGCGGCGAGAACAGGGCAGCCACGGACGGCTCCTGCGCCTGCGTCGACTCGACCAATCGGGCGGCGATCCGGCTCGACCCGATCAACGGATGAATGGCGAAGCCGTGTACGGCGGCGGCGCGGTCCCTGGTTCGCACTGCGTCGATGACGGATTGTTCGGCCGCACGCACGGACGCCATCAGCCCGAGCTGATGGAGGTGCAGAGCTGGACCGGGCAGCGGTCGGGCGCCCGTTGCGTCTACCACACAACGAGTTTCGAGAACGAGTTCAGCGGGGAGCTGTGGATAGGCGCTGCCATTGCGGGCATTGACGATCAATTCCTTTGCGACACCCGTGGTGAGCGCCTCTGCCACATCCAGCGCCACCTGCTCGTATCCGCCGCCGGACAGGTCCGCCGTGTCACGCTCGTCCAGGCGAGCCTCGGCGAGATAGGTCTGTTCGCGGTGCGCCCTGGTCTGCTCCCACAACATCTCGGCCACGGCAGGCGCCTGCCCGACGGCTGTCATTGCCTGCCCGGCGGCTGGAACCGCCTGCCCGGCGACTGTCATTGCCTGCCCGGCGGCTCGGTAGAAATCCTCCTGCTCGGCGAGCACCACCTCCCCTCGGGTCTTGGCTCGGCTCAGCGAGGCGGTGAGTTCCCGTGCGGAGTAGTAGAAATGGAGATATTCGTTCGGAATGGCCCGCAGCGAACGCAACAGCTGCGGATCGAACAAGCGTCCCTCCTCCATGCGCTGGAGAAGGGAATCGTCCGCCAGGAGGCGGCCGAGCAGGTCTGCTCCATTCTGCCGGAGGCCCGTCAACCAGCCCAGGTGATTGAGGCCCGCGTAGTCGTATTCGATCCCGGAGGGCGCCACGCCCAGCGCGCGAACGGCCCGGCGGATCAAACCGACGGGGGAGTCGCAGATCCCGACCACCCTGGGTCCCAGCACCGTCGACAGCGCCTGGGTGATCATGCCCGCGGGGTTGGTGAAGTTGATGAGCCAGGAATTCGGAGCCAATTCGGCCTGTAATTCTGCTGCCCGAAGTACTACCGGAAGCGTGCGTAGCCCGAAGCTCAGTCCGCCGGCACCGACGGTCTCCTGGCCCAGCACGCCCGCCTCGAGTGCCCGGCGCTCGTCTCGAACCCGACCGGCCGCACCGCCCACCCGGATCGCCGAGAACACCACGTCGGCACCCGTCAGCGCCTCGGGCAAAGAGTCGGTGAGGCGGATGCGGATACCCGGTATCGGTTGCAGCACCGCGGCTATCACCTTCGAGCGAGCGCCATCCACGTCGAACAGGACCACCTCGTCGATGCCCAGGGACGAGCGCGCCGCAAGCGCTCGATACACCAGCGGCACCCGGAACCCGCCGCCGCCGAGGATGACCAGTCGCATTCCGAACAGGTTAGTCGCAGAGCAATGGCCCGACCGGACGCTGCCACATCATCCGCTGGGCGCACCGGCGGCCGTTCGTCAGCCGGCGTCCAGCGCCGCCGTCACGATGCGCAACGCCTCGTCATCGCGCAGGCCCAGGCTCCTGGTCGTCACGGCGTACTCCGCGGCTGCCGTGGCGGCCCGTTCCCTGCCGGTGTCGCCGGCGGCGCTGACGGTGGTTCCGGCGCGGCCCTGGGTGCGCACCAGCCCGGCATGTTCGAGCTCACCGAAAGCCCTGGCCACCGTGTTGGCGGCCAATCCGAGCTGGGCGGCCAGGCCACGAACCGTCGGAAGTCGGGAACCCGTCGGCAGCCGCCCGGTCTGGATCTGTTCGGCAAGTTGGACGCGGACCTGCTCGAACGGCGGTACCGAGGACAGGGCGTCGATGGTGATCAGTGGCATGACTCATTGTCGGCCATCTGCGCCGACCCGGCTCGCCGAACCGGTCGTTGACGAGCGGTTGACGACTGTCGACGGGGGTCAGCCGTTGACAGTCGAGAACCAGGTCGTCGTCGCCGGTGGGACCGTGCCGGCGGAGCTAGGAGAACTCGTCAGCAGGACCGGAGCACCGCGCAGGGCCGGCGGCAGATCGGCCGTCGAATCGGTGAAGTTGGTGACGCAGGCGAAGCCGTCGCCGCGCGCGAACGCCAGCATCCCCGGCGGCGTGGTCAGCCAGCGGAGGGAACCGTCACCCAGCGCCGGTTCCGACCGTCGTGCGGCCAGCGCCGAGCGGTAGAAGGCCAAGGTGGAGAGTGGGTCGGTGTCCTGGGCCTGGGCGGTCAGTGCGCCCCAGTTCGCGGGCTGCGGGAGCCACGGCGTGCCGGCGGGACCGAAGCCGAACGGTGCGCGGGTGCCGGACCACGGCAACGGAACACGGCAGCCGTCCCGGCCGAGGCGCTCACCTGCGCTGTTCTCGAAGATCGGATCCTGGCGGAACTCGGCGGGGATGTCGAGCACCTCCGGCAGGCCCAGTTCTTCCCCCTGGTACACGTAGGCGCCGCCGGGAAGCGCCAGCATGAGCGCCGTGGCAGCCTTGGCTCGGCGCAGTCCCAGCTCCCCGTCGCCGAATCGGGTGACAGCGCGAACGACATCGTGATTGGACAGCACCCAGGTCGCCGGCGCCCCGACATCACGCAGTTCTGCCAGCGTTCGGTCGATGACGGTCCGGTAGTCCGCGGCGTCCCAGACGGCCTCGAGGAAGTTGAAATTGAATGCCGTGTGCAGTTCGTCGGGTCGCAGATACTGGGCCAGCCGATCGGGATTGGGCACCCAGGCCTCGGCGACGAAAACCCGGTCGCCGGGGTACTCGTCGATGACCTTGCGCCAGCCGCGGTACACCTCGTGGACCTCGTCACGATCCCAATGCGGGTGGTCGCCGGAATTGTCGACGGACAACGCATGACCACCGGGCTCCAGATCGGTGAAGGCCGGGTTCTTGGCCAGGCCGTGCGCCACATCGATGCGGAAACCGTCGACGCCCAGATCGAGCCAGAACCGCAGAATGCTCTTGAACTCCTCGATCACCTCGGGGTTCGTCCAGTCCAGGTCCGGCTGCTCCGGCGTGAACAGGTGGAGGTACCACCAGCCGTCGGGCAACCTGGTCCACGCCGGGCCGCCGAAGTTCGACACCCAGTTGCTGGGTGGCAGGTCGCCGTTGACACCGCGGCCTTCCCGGAAGATGTATCTGGCGCGCTCGGGGCTGCCCGGTGCAGCCGCCAGGGCGTCCTGGAACCAGCGGTGCTGATCGGAGGTGTGGTTGGGAACGAGGTCGACGATGATCCGCAGGCCATGGTCGTGCGCCTCGAGAATCAGCGCGCGGGCGTCTTCCAACGTGCCGAAGACCGGGTCGACGTTGCGGTAGTCGGAGACGTCGTAGCCGGCGTCGGCCTGCGGGGAGGAATAGAAGGGGCTGAGCCAGATCGCGTCGACGCCCAACTCCGCAAGGTACGCCAGCTTCGACCGCACGCCGTTCAGATCCCCCATGCCATCGCCGTCGGCGTCGGCGAAGCTGCGCGGATAGATCTGGTAGATCACGGCGGAACGCCACCACGATCTGGTGTCGGTCACCAGGGCTGGGACACTGGGCGCAGACGTTGTCACTGACGAGCTCCTGGAGTCGGGTGGCGGTTCGATCCCTCATTCAAGCGGTTAAACGGGTGAGACGTCAACTTCGCCCGCAGCGCCGATAAGCACGCGCAGAAGCCACCCGCAGCGTTGATTAACCCTTCAACTCGCGTTAGCGTGGCGACATGCCGAGGCCGCCCACCAAGAAGCCCTCGTTGGCCACGGTCGCCCTTCGGGTCGGCGTCTCCACTGCCACCGTGTCGAACACCTTCGGACGCCCGGACCTGGTCTCGGACCGACTGCGGGCGAAGGTGCTGGCCGAAGCCGCGCGCCAGGGTTATGCCGGCCCCGACCCGGCCGCGCGCCAACTCAGTCGTGGGGGCCGCACGGACACTCTCGGGCTGCTGCTGACCGGGGAACTGCCGCACGCCTTCCGGGATCCGGCGGCAGTGGCCTTTCTGCAGGGACTATCGACGTGTTGCGCCGAGGCCGGTCTGAACCTCCTGCTGATCTGGCAGCCGCCAGCGGAACCCGATCAGGTGTCATCGGCAATGCCGTGGTCGACGGATTCATCGTCTACTCGGTGGGCGACGACGACCCCTATTTCCGGCAGATCCTCGACCGTCGACTGCCGACGGTCGTGGTCGATGCTCCGCACGAGGTCGGAACGGCCGACTGGGTGGGCCCCGACGATCGGGCCGGTGCCAGGGCGATGGCGCAGGTGTTGATCGAACTGGGTCACCGTCGGGTCGGTGTTCTCACCGCGGGGATGCGGCGTACTCCCTATTCCGGAGCGGCGGAGCGGCGGATCGAGGGCGCCGACGCCGTGAATCGCAATCGGATCAATGGAATCCGGGATGCACTGCTCTCGGTCGGTGCGGACGGACCGGCCATCGAAGAAGGTGCCGAGAACACCGAAGCCGCTGGGGCGCAAGCGTTGCACGCGATACTCGACCGGCGGCCCGATCTGACCGCCGTGTGCTCGCTGATGGATGTGATGGCGCTGGGCGCCATGAAAGCGGCTGCCGAGCGCGGCCTTTCGGTACCGCGCGACCTGACGATCACCGGCTACGACGACATTCCCGAAGCCGCCGTCGCCGGGCTGACCACCGTCAGCCAGCCGCTGGTCGACAAGGGTCGGATCGCCGGCGAGCTGTATCTGAGCCATCGCGCGGGTGCCGCTCCGCGCCGGCGGACCCTGCCGACCCACGTTCGAGCCAGGACGAGTAGCGGCCCGCCCGGGATTGCCGCCGTACGGCCGGTTGCTCCAGCGGGTTCTCAGCCCTGATTGGAAAATGCCGCGTCGAACGACGTGGCGGGGGGAGCGAACAGCTGGGATCGGACGTAGGCAAGGGCTTCGGGCGCACCGTGCAGTCGGTCCATGCCGGCGTCCTCCCACTCGATGGAGATGGGGCCCTTGTAGCCGATGGTGGTGAGCATCCGGAAGCAGTCCTCCCAGTCCACGTCGCCGCGGCCGGTCGACACGAAATCCCAGCGCCGGCGGGGATCTGCCCAACCCAGATGCGACCCCAGGATGCCGCGTCTCCCATCGGGAACGCGAACCTTGGTGTCCTTGCAGTCGACGTGGTAGATCCGGTCCTTGAAGTCCCAGATGAACTGCACCGGATCGATGCCCTGCCAGACCATGTGGGACGGATCCCAGTTGATCCCGAAGGCGGGGCGATGATCGATTGCTTCCAGCGTGCGCACCGTCGAGTAGTAGTCGTAGGCGATCTCGGACGGATGCACCTCGTGCGCGAACCGAACCCCGACCTCGTCGAAGACGTCGAGGATCGGATTCCAGCGATCGGCGAAATCCTGGTAACCGGCGTCCACCATCGCCTCCGACGCCGGCGGGAACATCGCAATGTACTTCCAGATGGACGATCCGGTGAAACCGACAACCGTCGAAACGCCTAGGCGGGCCGCCGTTCTGGCCGTGTTCTTCAGCGCTTCCGCGGCCCGTTGCCGCACTCCCTCAGCTTCACCGTCACCCCAGATCCGAGTCGACAGGATGCCCTGGTGTCGCGCGTCGATCGGGTCGTCGCAGATAGCCTGGCCCTGCAGGTGCGCTGAGATGGCGAAGACCTGGAGGCCGTGGCGATCGAGGATGTCCCGCCTGGACTGGAGGTAGTCGTCGTCCACCGCGGCCCGGTCCACATCGAGATGGTCGCCGGAGCAAGCTATCTCGAGGCCGTCGTAGCCCCACTTCGAGGCCAGCGCCGCTACTTCCTCGAACGGCAGGTCGGCCCATTGACCGGTGAACAGAGTAATCGGATGGCTGCTCATGCGGCGGAACGTTACCCCGTGCCCTCGGCGGGTCGAGCAGTCGGTGTCGTGCGGAGGGGAGCAATCCGCCAGACTGTTCGATCATGAAGACGAGTGCGGGACTGCTGCTGTACCGAACGGCTGCGTCCGGCGAGATCGAGGTCCTGCTGGCGCACCCGGGTGGCCCGTTCTGGGCGAAGAAGGATGCCGCCGCCTGGTCCATTCCCAAGGGCGAGTTCGAGATCGGCGAAGACCCCCAGGCCGCGGCGGTTCGCGAATTCACCGAAGAGCTCGGATCGGCTCCACCGGCCGGCTCCGATCTGCGACTCGGTTCGCTCAGAGCGTCGTCGGCCAAGACGGTCACCGTCTTCGCCCGCCGCGGCGACTTCGAGGCAGCGACCAGTTCCAGCAACACCATCGAGATCCAATGGCCGCCGCGCTCCGGCCGGACATTGACGATTCCCGAGGTTGACCGGTCCCAGTGGTGCTCCGTCGCCGACGCCAGGATCAAGCTGGTGAAGGGACAGGTTCCGTTCCTCGATCGGTTGCTCGAACAGTTGGGTCGATCTTCTTCGCAGCCGGATCGATGTCCGGATCAGTCGGCCTGACGCCCACCAGGTGCAGGTCCTGGGGATCCCGCCATGATTTGCGCCAGACCACGACGTCGGGCTCCAGAGCTTTGCCGCACGCGCTGCACGTCTGGGCCGTTTCGCTCACCTGGCCGCAGGTCTCGTGGACGATCAGCATCCTGATCCCGTACTGCATGATCAACAGCACCCAGGGATCGCCGACGATGTCCAGCGAACCGGCTACCGTAGGACAAGCCAGCTACTCCTGGAGCGTCGATGAGCACACCGCCACCCATGCCGCCCCCGAGCATCGCCCAGCCCAGCTTGCTCCACCGGAAGCGCCGCCCCCAGCGGATCCTCGGGCTGCACCCGGCCGTGGTGGTTGCTGCGGTCGCCTTCATCGCCCTACTGGGAGCCGCCGGGTTCCGCGCCGCTCCGAGCGTTCTGATGATCCCGTTGCAGGCGGAGTTCGGTTGGTCGCGGGGAACGGTGTCGCTCGCGGTGGGGGTCAACCTGGTGCTCTTCGGGCTGACCGCGCCGTTTGCCGCCGCATTGATGGACCGGTTCGGCATTCGTCGAGTCGTCGCCTGTGCGCTGATCCTGGTAGCTGCCGGCAGTGGGTTGACCGTGCTGGTGGAGCAGCAGTGGCAACTCATTCTGTGCTGGGGCGTCCTGATCGGCCTGGGAACCGGCTCGATGGCCTTGGTCTTCGCCGCGACCATCGCCTCGCGGTGGTTCGTGGAGCGACGAGGACTGGTCATGGGCATCCTGACCGCCGGCAGCGCCACCGGCCAGCTGATCTTCCTGCCCGTTCTGGCCGCCGTCACCGTGCACGGCAGCTGGCGGATTGCGTCCCTGGTGATCGCCGGAGCTGCCCTGGCGGTGGTTCCGCTGGTGCTGCTGTTCCTGCACGATCGCCCGTCCGACCTCGGGGTGACACCCTACGGCGAAACTGCAGCAGGGGACTCGGTCGATTCCGGGACGTGCACCGGGCGGGAACCAGCGGTGATCGAGCAGTCGACGCCGGTCGGCGGCTCGGCGAAACGTGCGATCCAGGTGCTGCGCATGGCCGCGCACCACCGCACCTTCTGGGCGCTGATGGCCGGGTTCGCCATCTGTGGGGCGACGACCAACGGTTTGATCGGCACGCACTTCATCCCCGCCGCGCACGACCACGGATTGGGCGAGACCACCGAGGCGGGGCTGCTCGCCGTGGTGGGGATCTTCGACATCATCGGCACCATCGGCTCCGGCTACCTGTCCGATCGGGTCAACCCGCGCGCGCTGCTGGCGGTGTACTACGCGCTCCGCGGCGTCGGTCTGATGATGCTGCCGGGCCTTCTGTCGGACTCGATACATCCCAGCATGGTCGCGTTCGTGGTGGTCTACGGGTTGGACTGGGTGGCCACGGTGCCCCCCACGGTCGCGCTGTGCCGGCAGGCCTTGGGCGACCAGGGGAACATCGTGTTCGGGTGGGTCTTCGCGTCTCACCAGGTGGGTGCTGCGCTCGCCTCCGTCGCGGCCGGAGTGATCCGGGACCAGAGCGGCGCCTACACGATCGCCTGGTTCGGCGCCGCCGGCATGTGCCTGGTGGCCGCGCTGGTGTCGTTCCAGATCCGCAAGCTGCCCACCGCACTGGCGACCGCACCGGCCCGCTCGAGCTGACCCGGGCCCGATCAGCCGACGAGGACAACCGACCACATCAGCCAATCGGGTTGGCGACAGGGGGTCAGATGGCTACGGATCCGATCGCCAGCGCGACGGCAACCAGGATTGCCGCCATCACCGACGCGGCCACCGTTTCGTTGCCGTCGACGATCTGGCGCAGATTGTGGCTTCGGACGAGCACCAGATCGAGCACGAAGATCAGGACGACGAGCAGCACGTAACCCAGCACGAACGTCACCGCGAAGCCGACGACTCCCGATCCCCAGCCGTTGAAATCGCCGGCAATGGCAAGCCGCAGGATGAAACCGAGTCCGACCACCACCCCCGCGGAGAGGATCGACGCCGCCAGGTCGTTCGTGCCCTGCTTCCGGCGGCCTCGGAACGGGCCGATCAGGCCGAGCACGAGGTAACCGATCAGCAGCGCGACCAGGCCGAGCGCGGCGAACACGATGCTCGCCGCGATGGCTTGGCCCAGGCTGGGAGCTGACCCGCTCAGCGCTGCATTGAAGATCAATCCGGTCGCGATGTACAAGCCGCCCCTTGACACGGCGTCTGCCATCGAGATGCCGGCCAACTCGCCCGAGCCACCGCCGCGATGAAAGACTCTGTCGAGCAACAGGTTCAACAGCAGCACCACGACCGTCACGGCCACCCCCCAACCCAGCAGTGGCCCGACGTCGTCCCAGACGGAGCCGCCGGTGTTCACCGCTACGAGGGGTAGCAGCGCCACGACCTGACACGCCACGATGCTGATGCGCAGCACGGCGTAGGCCATGTTCCGATTGCCGAACAGCTCCTTCTCGTCGTCGAAGCTGGTGATCTTGTCGATGATCAGCCACAGGATCACCAGCAGGAGCACCACGATGAGAACCTTGAGCGCTGCGACGGCATAGTCCCCGAAGGTGGGCAGGTCGTACTTCGTCGTGAGGGTGTTCATTCCGCACTTCCGCTTTCGTCGTCGAGAATGCAATGTGGGGCGAAATACGACTGGTTGTCGGTGATCAGCCCGTCGGATTCCCGAATTCCGAGACCGCAGGCTTCACCGTCGACCATCCACACGCCCAGAACGGGATGATGGGGACCGTCAACTCCAGCGAAATTGGGCAGCCGCGCCAAACCCTGTCGAACATGACCCTCGGCACCGTAGGGGCCATCCAGCGACGCCAGCACCTGCCCCTTGTCGATCAGGCGGACATTCGCGCCCTCGCGGCTCAGCAGGGGCTTCTGGGCATAACTGGTGAAACCGGCGGGCTCCTCACCGGCGAAATAGGCGGGCAGCAGATAGCGCGACCGGAGCGGGTCGCTGCCGAACATCTCCCACAACACCGCGAGCATGCCCTTGTTGCTCCACAGCATCTTGTACGGCGGCTCCACCCAGATCGTGCCCTGGACACCGAACGTGTTCCAGAGCACCGAGTTCTGCCCGGTCTGCAAGGTGTTCCAGAGCACGGACCGACCGAAAGCCTCCTGAGCCAAGGACTCCCACGGGTAGAGCTTGAAGATGACTTCGATGTCCACGCCCTCCTGGTCGTAGAACCGGCAGGGCTTGACCACCGAACCGTTGAGCGGCTCCGGTGTGGTGTCGAGTTCGGCCATCTGGATGTCCTCGACGTAGAGGAACTTGACCTCGACGCCGGCCTCGTGAGCCGAATCCGCCAGGCAGAGAACGTTGTACTTGTCCTCGCCGGAATCGTCGGCCGAGCTCCACGCGAAATGCACGACCGGCACCCGTCGTCCGGTGCGTTTGCGCAGCAGTTCGATATTACGTTTCCACGCCTGCACCAGGGCGTCGTACACGTTGTTCCATTGGTCCCGATGGGCAGCTGCGGCGTTGCCCAGCAACCAGTTCCACTGGATGACGGACGTCTCCAACAAAGAGGTGGGCGTGTCGGCGTTGAACTCCAACAATTTCGGAATCGCCAGCGAGGGATCGGCCGCGACGAGTTCCGGATCGTTGCCATACCGGAGATCGAAGCGACCGATCACGCTGGGGGAGAATCGACCGGCGGTGTTCTCGTCGTTCCAGGTCTGGATGATCGCCGGGATCGCCCACGCGGGTATGCCCAATTTGGCGAAGAGATTGTTCTCGATGATGTGGTCACCGGCTTCGGTGAACATCTGGAAGAGGGTGTTTCCCGCAGCCGCCAACAACTCGATCTCGGAATTGGTCAGCGAGTAGTACTGCGCCTCCCGCCAGTAGGACACGTCCGTGTCGCCCACCCTGGTCACCGAGTAGACCAGGCCCTCGGCCTGGATCTGGGCCTCCCAGCCCGGCCGGAGAGATCCGTTCTGATGACGACGCATCAGCTGCTCGACCCACTGCCACCGCTGCCGCCGGAACCCTTGCCGACGCCACCACTGTGCACGCTGACGCCGCCGACCCGGCCACTGCTCGGGAGGCCCGCGCGGGCCCGGCTGCTCGAATCACCCGGGTTGATGTAGCTCCGGGAACTGGAAGGCACCGAATATCCCCGGCCGTAGTGGCTCGAGGACATCCAGATGAAATATCCGCCGCCGCCGTAGTAGTGCGAGTCATCGCAGTACCGATCGTCAACGACGACGTTGTTGCGATCAACGCAATTGGCGTACTGGTCGACATGGTTGCTGCTGCAGCCCGCCAGTGACGGCAGCGCGAGCGTGCCGGCCAGGGCCGCCTTCACCAGCCGCAGGTTCCGCGGCGCGCGCGGTGAACTCGACACGAAATTCCCTCCTCCGACCGGCCCTGCAGGTCGCTGCGGTCACCGGTTCTCACGCATCGGAATGCGGTACGTCAGGCAGGAGGTTACACACAGATCCGCACTCACCGGCTCCGAATGCGGCTTTCCGTGCTCGGCAGCGGGCGGGCACCGGCGGGGCGACCGGGCCCGGAAGCGGCGGCCAGGCCCTGGAACGCGCGGGCGGCCTGCTGCCGCTGCGCATCGACCCGGCCGTAGACGGTGGTCCGCTGACTGACCGGGCGGCCGATTCCACCGGTGATCGACTCGATGTCGGCGACGGTCTTGTACGACCCGAACTCGGAGCCGGCCATTCGGGAGATGGTCTCCTCCATCAGCGTTCCACCGAGATCATTGGCGCCACCGGCGAGCATGGCCCTGGTCCCCTCGACGCCGAGCTTCACCCACGAGGTCTGGATGTTGTCGATGGAGCCGTGCAGCATCAGCCTGGCCAACGCGTGCACGGCCCGGTTCTCGTCGTGCGTCGCGCCGGCCCTGGCCAGGCCGGCCAGATAGATCGGGGAATTGGTGTGGATGAACGGCAGCGGAACGAATTCGGTGAAACCTCCGGTCTCGCCCTGCAGCCGTCGCAGCAGGGCCAGGTGGGCTACCCAGTGCTCGGCATTGTCGACGTGCCCGTACATCATGGTCGACGAGGACGGAATGCCGAGCCGGTGCGCGGTGGTGATGACCTCGATCCAGGCAGCCGTCGGCAGCTTGCCCTTGGTCAGCACCCACCGGACCTCGTCGTCGAGGATCTCGGCCGCAGTTCCCGGAATGCTGTCCAGTCCAGCCTCTTTCGCCGCACCGAGCCAGTCGGCGATGGACAGGTTGGACCTGGTGGCGCCGTTGACCACCTCCATCGGCGAGAAGGCATGCACGTGGAGGTCCGGCACCGCCGATTTGATCGCTCGAACCAGATCGAAGTAGGCCGTGCCGGGCAGTTCCGGATCGATGCCGCCCTGCATGCAGATCTCGGTCGCGCCCAGCTGCCAGGCCTGCGTCGCGCGCTGCGCGACCTCGGCCGCGGACAGCGAGTAGGCGTCGGCATCGGTGCGGCGCTGCGCGAACGCACAGAATCGACAGCCGGTGTAGCAGACGTTGGTGAAGTTGATGTTCCGATTGACGACGTAGGTCACGGTGTCGCCGTTGACGTCCTTTCGCACCGAGTCGGCCAGGGCGCACACTGCGTCGAGCTCGGTGCCGGTCGCGCTCATCAGCGAGAGCGCCGCCGAACCGGCCAGCGATCCCGGATCCCGCTCGGCGATTCGCAGGGCGGCCAACACATCGGAGGAGAACCGGCGGGGCGCCCTGATCTGCGACTTCAGGGAATCCCAGTCTCCGTAGACGTCCAGGAAGTCCGATCGCCGGTCGGCGCCCCGACCTTCGGTGTCGATCGAGAGTGCGAGGTCGGTGCGACCGGACGAGGAAAGTCCACCGGGACCGTTCGCCGGCTCGTCCGGTTCCTGCCATGGCCGCCCGACCGCGATCACGCCGCTGCGCGCCAGACCGGTGACCGGATCGGCCAGAAAATCAACGTGCGGTCGCAGCCGCGGATCCAGCCACGGCTCGCCGGCCCTGACGTACTCCGGATAGATGGTGAGCCGTTCGGCCAGCGTGAAGCCGGCCTGCGCGGTCTGCGCGGTCAGTTGCTCGATCTGCGGCCACGGACGTTCGGGGTTGACATGATCGGGCGTCAATGGCGAAACCCCGCCCCAGTCGTCGATTCCAGCGGCCAGTACCCGGGAGAACTGATCGTCGATCAGATTCGGCGGCGCCTGTAGCCGCACCGAGGGACCCAGCAACACTCTGGCCACAGCAACGGTGGCAATCAGCTCGTCCAACTCCGCGTCGGGACGGCGCGCCATTGCGGTGTCGGCCTTCGCGCGGAAGTTCTGCACGATCACTTCCTGAATTCCGCGGAAGCCCCGCGAAACCCGCCGAATCGCGAACAAGGACTCCACCCGGTCGGCCGGCGTCTCGCCGATACCGATGAGAATGCCGGTGGTGAAAGGGATCGCCGATCGGCCGGCATCGTCCAAGACGCGGAGCCGAATTGCCGGATCCTTATCGGGAGAGCCGAAATGTGCGCCGGATCTGCTCTCGAACAATTCTCTGGAGGTCGTCTCCAACATCATTCCCATCGACGGTGCGACGGGCTTCAGCCGGGCCATCTCCTGCCAGCTCAGCACTCCCGGGTTGAGATGCGGAAGCAACCCGGTCGCCTCCAGCACCCGGATGGAAGCGGCCCGGACGTAGTCGAGAGTCGATTCGTACCCGGCCTCCGCCAGCCACCGCTCGGCGGCCTCCCACCGGTCCTCCGGTCGGTCACCGAGCGTGAACAGCGCCTCCTTGCATCCGAGAAGCCTTCCCGCTTCGGCGATCTCGAGAATCTCGTCGATCGACAGGAACGGAGCAGCAACGCGATTGGGAGTGGTGGCGAAGGTACAGTAGTGACAGCGATCACGGCACAGCCGCGTCAGCGGGATGAACACTTTCTTCGAAAACGTGATGACGCCAGGGCGACCCGCGGACAGCAGACCCTGGTCGCGGATCCGAGCCGCCGCCCGGCAGAGGTCCTCCAGATCCGCGCTGCGCGCCTGCAGCAGAATGCCGGCCTCGGTCTCGTCCAGGGTCGCGCCGTCGCGGGCCCGGCGGAGCGCTCGGCGCATCGCGCTCGGCGACGGTAGGTCCGTAGCGGTGGTTCGGGCAGCCGGCTGGGGTAGGTCGGTCATCGAAGTTCCTTCGTCGGGAGTTCACCGATGCAGGTCTCGCCGAACTCCTCGGCCGACGGCTGGTCGTTTCCGACTGCCACCCACTGATATCGCGGGACCTGACGGCCCCATCGTCGAACCACCGCGCTGGACTGGCCTCGCCGGAAAACTTCTTCCGGGCTGCACCGGCATTCGGGCGTGCCCCGACCGATGCTCGGAGCCCGCCGGTCGACGATAGCGGGCCATCCTCCGGGCGTCGCGGCCGGCACCGGGATCCCCAGCCGTTCAGCCGACCCGGGCGCTCTCCCGCCACCACAGCACTGTCCCGAGCAGGAGCACCGTGACGAGGTGAACTCCGGTGCACCACAGGCAGATTGCTTGCACCTCGAAGATTTCGACGTAGATGAGCCAGAGCACCATCAGGGTGCCGGTCACGACGCCGATCAGCCTGAGCAGTCCGAGATCCGCGGCGAACCGGGTGGGCGCGCACAGCAGCGTCATCGCCAGGAAATAGCCCAACCCGGCGACTGCCACGGGAACTCCGGCGATCTCGGACCATTTGCTGGTCGTCACCTTCAGGCAGTTCACCGCGCCCGTGTCGGAGCAGGCCAGCGTCGCGGACTCGGTGAAGTGTTCGTAGCTGAGGTAGGCGCTGAGCAGCAGACCCACGAGGCAGAGCGCAAAGGCGATTCGGGCCGGTACCGATCTGGTGGCGGTTCGAGCCGCCGTCATCCGGTCAGCTTCTGCGAGGTGACCGCTGTCGAACCGCACACGGCGGACGGCTGATTCTTGGTCAGTGTGCACAGCACGGCCGTCATCATGTTCGCCGCGCCGAGCGTCTGCTTGGCCACCGCGGAGTTCGGATCGGCCAACTGCGCGACGATCTGGGACTGGTTCAGACCCTGCAGAACGGCCGGGTCATAACTGGCACCCGCGATCACGAAGGCGTTGCCGAAGTCCACGAAGGGAATGGAGCCGTCCTTGTTGTACTTGTCGTCGATCTGCTGGTCGGCGGAGGACAGCGGGTCGAGCCTGGTGTAACCACCACTGGCCGGATCGGGAATGTTCGTCGTCGTCTCGACGCCGGTGAACGCGAGCAGGTCGCTGGTGTAGGTCGCGCCGTGGAAGGACAGGGTCGCCGTGTTGGGATACGAGTCCTTTGCCGCAGATCGGGTGACACCCAGATTGCTGAAGGTGCCGAACCGGGAGAGCGCCGTCACCACGGCCCACCGCTGGGCCGCGCAGAACGGGCAGTACTCCGCGCCGATGTACAACACTCGCGGCTTGCCGTCGGCCGACAGCGCAGCACCGGTGACCGGCGTCGGCCGCCCGGCACCGGTCCCCACTCCGACGGCGTCGAACGTCGCTGCCGGAATCGCCTCGAGTGAGGTCACCAGTGCGGTTCCGGCCGGAGCGGCCGCCGATCCGGTGGGCGAAGGGGACTGGTTGGCCTTGATGATCAGGAAGGTCGCCACGACCAGGACAACCGCGACCACCGGGGCGCCGACCGACAGGAGCAGCCGTCGACGACGATCCCGGGCACGCCGCGCCTCGCTGAGCGCCGTGGCGTGCCCGCGTCCTGCGGCCGCAGCCGCGGCTCTGCCCTTCCCGCCGGGTTGCTTTCCGGTGCTGCTGCTCATTGTCGTGCCACCCTTTCGTTCTCCCCGCGGCGGTTGCGGCCGACCCAGGGTCGCGCGCCCCGGCAAGCATGCCGGTACGGCTTGAGAGTTCTCTGCATGCGAGTCGAGCACGGGGCCGATCGCAGCGGTTCGCCGATCAGTGCGCCAAGGTTTTCAGGAATACCACGAGCAGGCCGAGCGTCATCAGCGAGACGATCAGCAAGAAGCGACCCCACCAGGGGAAGCTGGTACGGCGGACGGAGACCAGGGCGAACAGACCCATCTCCGCAACCAGCACCCAGATTCCGATCCACACCGCGGTGTGGATCGGCAGAATGGTCAGGCCGGCGAGCACCAGCAGGAGCAGCGGTACGGCGGATGCGCCCATGATCTGGCCGGAGACCCGCACCATGTGCCCGAGCTCCCGGCCGGTCGGAGTGTGCTGGTGAACGGCGAGGTGAGCCACGTAGTCGGACAACACGCTTGCGGCCCACAAGCCGCCGGTGGCCACCAGCACGTCGACGACCTCGACCCAGGGCTGGCTCAACGGGTAGCCCGTGATGATGAGCAGGGTGCTCAAGCACGCGATCGATCCGTAGATGCGTTCCCGAAGCGCGGCCGCCATCGTGTCCCGGCGATCTCGATCAGCAACCGACTGTCCCGCCTGCCCCGTCACAGTGCCTGGCCGATCGTGAAACCCACCACGACTGCTCCGAGGCCCGCGACCACGGTGCCCAGCAGGTTGGCCGCGGCGAGAAAGCGAGCCCGCTGCTCCACCAGCCGCACGGTTTCATAGGACAAGGTCGAATAGGTGGTCAGCGCACCGCACAGACCGGTGCCGACGAGCAGATTCACCTCCGATCCGCTGCTGCCGACCAGATACAACCCGGCGAGCACTCCGAGAATCATGCTGCCGACCACGTTCACGGTGAAGGTTCCCCACGGAAATGTGCTGGTATGGCGGATCTGGACCATCCGATCGGTCAGATATCGCAGTGGTGCCCCCACTGCCGCTCCCACCGCGACGAGCACGTAACCGAGCATCAGGCCACGCGCCTGATCAGCAGGCGCCGCGTCAGGGTCATGCCGAGAGTGACAGCGGCGATCGCACCCAGGGCGGTCGCCGCCAGATAGCCGAGTGCGGTGTCGACCCTGGCGTGAGTGATCAAGGTGTGCAGGTCGAGCGCGTAGGACGAGAACGTGGTGAACCCACCCAGGACGCCGGTGCCCAAGAACGGCCGGACCAGTGGATGGGGCGTCGATCGTTCGGTGATGAACACCATCAGCACACCGATGAGCAAACAGCCCATCAGGTTGATACCCAAGGTGGTGGCCGGAAAGCCGTCGACGGGCGTCGGCCACCATTTCCCGATCTGGAACCGAGCCAGAGCGCCGGTCATCCCGCCGAGCGCGATGACACCGATGATCTTTCCGTGCGAATGCCGCAACTCTTGTCGCTGCTCGGGGAGGGTGAGGTCGACGTCGGAATCAGTAGGCATCGGGTGCCGATCCGACGAGTGGCTCACAGAACTCCCCCTGGATGGACGCCGGGATCTCGCCTCGCGGAACGCGGCGGAACTGTTCGGACGATACCCAACGTGGATGACCAGTCGTACTGCAAGCCTTCTCGGCGGGCCTGGAAGTCCAGATCTTGGGCGGCTTCAGAAGAGGCAGCACGTGCGGATTGCGAGTCGGCAACCGCGCCGAAAATCTGGGTCGGCCGTCCCGACTAGCATCGGACAGATCAGCGCCCGGCCTTCGAGTCGGGATCTACCAGCCTGGGGCACTGCCCCGCGATCGAGGAGTTCTGTCGTGTCCGTCGCCGCTCATCCCCCCGCCGCAGCGCGCGTGAGGGTTCCGGCGGGCACGACCGCCTCACAGGCCATCGGCGAGGGGGGGCTGCCTCGAGGCGGCGCGGATGGCATCGTCGTGGTGCGCGAGGCCGACGGCCGATTCCGGGACCTGGCGTGGATGCCCGAGGTCGACACCGACGTCGAGGTCGTCGCAGCCAACACCGAGGATGGCCGCTCCGTTCTCCGGCACTCGGCTGCCCACGTCCTCGCGCAGGCGGTCCAGCAGCAGTTCCCCGATGCCAAGCTCGGGATCGGACCGCCGATCCGGGACGGCTTCTACTACGACTTCGCTGTCGAGAAGCCCTTCACGCCAGAAGACCTGGTCGCGCTGGAGAAGCGGATGCGGCAGATCGTCAAGGCCGGCCAACGGTTCTCGCGCCGCGTCCTGCCGTCGGTCGCCGAGGCGAAGGCAGAGCTCGCAGGCGAGCCGTTCAAGCTGGAGCTCGTCGACCTCAAATCAGAGATCGGCGGTGAGGCGATCGACACCAGCGAAATCATGGAGGTCGGATCCGGCGAGCTGACCATGTACGACAACCTGCACGCACACACCGGGGAGCGGATCTGGGCCGATCTGTGCCGTGGCCCGCACCTGCCGACCACCAGGGGGATTCCGGCCTTCAAGTTGACCAGGTCGTCGGCGGCCTACTGGCGCGGCGACCAGAAGAATGCCGCGCTGCAACGAATCTACGGAACCGCCTGGGAATCGCCGGAAGCACTGGACGCGCATCTGGTGGCGCTGGCCGAGGCGGAGCGCCGCGATCATCGCCGGTTGGGCACCGAACTGGATCTGTTCAGCTTCCCCGACGTACTCGGCTCGGGGCTGGCCGTGTTCCACCCCAAGGGCGGCATCATCCGCAACGAGATGGAGCACTACTCGCGGCTGCGTCACATCGAGGCCGGTTATCAGTTCGTCAATACTCCGCACATCACCAAGGCGCGTCTGTACGAAATCTCCGGACATCTGGACTGGTACAGGGACGGAATGTTCCCCGCGATGCACCTCGACGCCGAGTACGAGGACGATGGCAACGGAAACCAGCTGCTGCGCAAACCGGGCCAGGACTATTTCCTCAAGCCGATGAACTGCCCGATGCACAACCTGATCTTCGACGCCCGCGGCCGCTCCTACCGCGAACTCCCGTTGCGGCTGTTCGAATTCGGGACGGTCTACCGCAATGAGCCCTCCGGTGTGGTGCACGGGCTGACCAGAGCCCGTGGATTCACCCAGGACGACGCGCACATCTACTGCACCCGCGAACAGATGCGCGACGAGTTGGCCGGCCTGCTGCGGTTCGTGCTGGATCTGCTGAAGGACTACGGACTCGACGACTTCTACCTCGAACTGTCGACCCGCAACCCGGCGAAGTCGATCGGCGCCGAAGAGGTGTGGGAAGAGGCCACCAACACGCTGGCCGAGGTGGCGACCGCCTCCGGGCTCGACCTGGTTCCCGATCCGGAGGGCGCGGCGTTCTACGGTCCGAAGATCTCGGTGCAGGCTCGGGACGCCATCGGCCGCACCTGGCAGATGTCGACCATTCAGCTGGATTTCATGCTGCCGGAACGGTTCGACCTCGAGTACGCCGCGGCCGACGGCAGCCGACAGCGTCCGGTGATGATCCACCGCGCCCTGTTCGGTTCCATCGAACGATTCTTCGGGGTGTTGACCGAGCACTACGCGGGCGCCTTTCCGGCTTGGTTGTCGCCGGTCCAGGTGGTCGGCATTCCGGTGGCCGAAGCGTTCGGTGATCACCTTGCCGCCGTGGCCGTCACCGCCAAGGCCAGGGGCATCCGATTCGAGGTCGACCACTCCGACGACCGGATGCAGAAGAAGATCCGCACCCATACCACCGGCAAGGTGCCGTTCCTGCTGCTGGCCGGGGCCACCGACGTGGCGGCGAACGCGGTGTCGTTCCGCTTCCGCGACGGGTCGCAGATCAACGGAGTGCCGGTGCAGGCGGCCGTCGACGCCATCGCCGGCTGGATCGGCCGGCGGGCCAACGAGTCGCCGACCGCGAACAACTTCGCCGCGGAACTGCCGCCCGGTTCGTTCCCCCTGACCGCGGGTCCGGCAACCGCGGGTCCGGCAACCCCGGATCCGGCAACCCCGGATCCGGCAACCCCGGGTCCGGCAACCGCGGGTCCGGTAACCGCGGATCCGGATGCCGCACTGTGACCGGTTTCGGTGGTGTCCAGGAGGACCGCTCTGGGCAGGAGCGCCAGGACGGCGTCGGGGTTCCGGACCGTTGGGCGCGATTGTGGACTCCGCACCGGATGGCCTATGTCACAGGCGGGGAGCACAAACCGGCCGGGGCCGCCGTGGAGTGTCCGTTCTGCCGGATTCCGACGCTTGATGACGTGACCGGATTGATCGTGGCCCGAGGCGCCCTGGTGTACGCAGTGCTCAACCTGTACCCGTACAACCCGGGGCACGTCATGGTGTTGCCCTACCGTCACATCGCCGACTACGCCGACCTCACCCCGCCGGAAATGGTCGAGTTCGGGGAATTCACCGCCCACGCGATGACGGTGCTGCGCAAGGTGTCGGGACCGCACGGATTCAACATCGGCATCAACGCGGGCGAGTCGGCCGGCGCCGGAATCGCGGCGCACCTGCACCAGCACGTCGTGCCGAGGTGGGCCGGCGACGCGAATTTCATGCCGGTGATCGGGGGCACCAAAGTGCTGCCCCAGTTGCTCGGGCAGACACGGGAACTACTGGCCGCCTCCTGGTGATCGAAGACGGCCCAGCGGCAGTTCGACACGTCACGCTCCTTCGTTCCCTGATCTGCCGACTATCGTGAGCAGTTCCTGATCCAGGCCTATTTCTTCCCGAGGGGTACCGACATGCTCAACGCGCTCGCGCGCGGTTCGGTGTCCAAGGTCACCGACCCCGTCGGCCGTGCCTTGCTGCGGATGGGTCTGAGTCCCGATCTGGTGACCGTTCTCGGCACGATAGGAGCGGTGGCCGCTTCGGTCACGCTCTTCCCGACCCACCACTTGTTCTGGGGCACCGTCGCGGTCACCGCATTCGTCTTCTTCGACCTCTTCGACGGAGCGATGGCGAGAGCTCGCGGATTCGGAACCGCCTTCGGCCTGGTCCTGGACGCCTCGTGTGATCGGATCGCCGACGGGGCCCTGTTCGGCGCGCTCGCCTACTACTGCTTCCAGGTCAAGCGCGATCCAGCGCTCGGCGTGGCTTGTCTTATCATACTCGTTGCCGGACAAGTGATCTCGTACGTCAAAGCCAGGGCGGACTCGGTGGATCTGCACGTCGGGGGCGCCATCGCCGAACGGGCCGAGCGTAACGTGCTCGGGCTCGTGGGTGCGGGGCTCTCCGGACTCGGAGTTCCGTTGGCTCTCCCGATCTGTCTGTGGTTGCTCACGGCAGCGTGCCTGGCAACGGTGGTCCAGCGGCTCTGGCAGGTGCGCTCCGCCGCCAGAGCGGCCGATAGCTCCGACCCGGCCGGCGGACCGGCCCGGTGAGCAACGCCACCGATACGTTGGTGGCGCTGGGTTACCGGGCGGGCTGGGCGGTGGCCGGAGCGCTTCCCGCCGAAGCCGCCTACCGGGTCGCCGATTTCGCCGCTGATCGCGCGATGGCGCGTCGTGGTGCTGCCGTCCTGCAGTACGCCAAGAATCTCCACCGGGTGCTCGGCCCCGACGCGACCCCGGGCCGGCTGTACTCGGAAACCGCCGCCGGCATGCGTTCCTACGCGCGGTACTGGCTCGAGACCTTCCGGCTGCCGGCCATGGACCGCGACGAAGTGGTGGCCTCGTCCTGGGCCGCGGCGCACGGCATGGAGCACATCGCCGCCGCCGTGGAATCCGGCCGAGGCGTAGTACTGGCCCTGCCACATTCGGGCAACTGGGATGTCGCCGGTCTGATGCTCGCCGACCGATACGGATCGTTGACCAGCGTCGCGGAGCGGCTGGAGCCGGAAAGTCTCTATCGCCGATTTCTCTCCTATCGAGAGTCTCTCGGCATGGAAATCCTACCGCTGACCGGCGGAAAAGTTCCGGTCTCGTCGCTGCTGAAGGACCGGTTGCGCGCTGGTGGCATCGTCTGCCTGCTCGGTGACCGGGATCTGACTGCCAGCGGTGTGCCGGTTCGCTTTTTCGGCCGGTCCACCAGGATGCCGGCCGGTCCCGCCATGCTGGCTGCCCTGACCGGAGCCGATCTGTGCCCCGCTCACCTGATCTTCACCCAGGACGGCGCGGACCGAGGTTGGCGCACCCAGATATTTCCGCCGATTCCGCTGGTCGGTACCCGGCTCGCGGAACGGGTACGGCACGGTACCCAGGCTTTGGCCGATCAGTTCGAGCGGAGCATCGCCGGGCGTCCTGCCGACTGGCACATGTTGCAGCCGCTGTGGCTGGCCGATCTGGCGCCGGGCGCCCGGCCTCGCGGACAGCTCGTCGAGCGGCCCGGGAGCGCGCCGTCGGCGCAGGTGCCTGGGTGAAGGTCGGACTGGTCTGCCCGTACTCGTTCGACATCCCCGGTGGGGTGCAAGGGCACGTGGCCGACCTGGCGCAGACCTTGATCGGGCTCGGCCACGATGTATCCGTGTTGGCGCCCGGGGATGACGACGGCGACTTTCCGGACTTCGTCGTCCCGGCCGGCCGCAGCGTGGGAATCCCCTACAACGGTTCGGTGGCGAGGCTCTCGTTCGGACCTGTTTCCTACACCCGGGTCCGGAAGTGGATGCGCGCCGGCAGGTTCGACGTCTTGCACCTGCACGAACCGGTGGCTCCGAGCCTTTCCATGCTGGCGCTCATGGTGGCGGACGGCCCGATCGTGGCCACCTTTCACACCTCCAACCCGCGTTCTCGCATGTTGGCCACCTTCCAAGGCATCCTGCAGCCGTTTCTGGAGAAGATCACCGGCCGGATCGCGGTCAGCGAGTTGGCCAGACAGGTGCAGGTCGAACACCTCGGCGGCGACGCCGTGGTGATTCCCAACGGCGTCGACGTTGCGCTGTACGCCGCTGCCCGGCCGCTGGCGGGATACCCCCGTTCCGGTGGCACCATCGGTTTCATCGGCAGGTTCGAGGAGCCGCGCAAAGGTATGGCGACACTGTTGGAAGCGGTCCGGCTGCTGCTTCCGGACCGACCGAATCTGCAATTGCTGGTCGCCGGCACCGGTGAGGTGCGAGATCTGCTGGCGGGAGCGGGCGAGGTCGCCGGCCACATTCGACCCCTCGGTCTGATCTCCACCGCACAGAAGGCGTCGCTGCTGCACTCGATCGACGTGTACTGCGCGCCGAACACCGGCGGCGAGAGTTTCGGAATGGTGCTCACCGAGGCGATGAGTGCCGGTTGCCCCGTCGTAGCCAGCGATCTGGACGCGTTCGCCAGGGTGCTGGATGGCGGGGCGGCCGGCGTTCTGACACCGGTGGACGATCCGGCGGCGCTGGCCGCTGCCATCGGGAATCTCCTCGAAGACCCAGAGCGCCGGGTTGCTCTGGCGCTCGCGGGGCGCCAATCGGTGGCCGCATACGACTGGCCGGTGGTGGCCGCCAGAGTCGTCAAGGTCTACGAGACGGTGATCGCGGCCGATCCGCGTTCGGTCGTCGAGGCCGACTGATCATGAACAGCGTCGTCCTGATCGTCCTGTTGGTAGTACTGCTGGTGGCGGCGCTCCGGCTGTGGCTGACGGCCAACCGGCTCGACCGGCTCCATGTGCGGACCGAAGCTGCGTGGGCCGCCCTGGAAGGAGCGCTGTCCCGCCGGATCGTCGCCACCAGGGCTGCCGCGGGGGCCGGTGCCTACGTGGGCGACGATGCGAACCTTCTCCGGCAACTCACCAGGCAGGCCGACCACGCGGGGCGCGAACATCGGGCAGACGCAGAGAACGACCTGTCCCGCGCACTGGCCGCCCTGCCACCGGTCGTCGAGCCGAACCTCGCTGCCGAACTGCTGGATGCCGGTGAGCGAGTGGCACTGGCCCGGAGTTTCTACAACGATGCAGTCCGGGACACCAGGGCGCTGCGAGCTGCGTGGTTCACCAGACTGTTCCGTCTCGCCGGTCGAGCGGCGCTGCCGGACTATTTCGAGATCGCCGACCCCCTCGCAACGAAGCAGTCGAGACGGACCGTCGCCAGACTGGTGCTGCTGGACGACCGGCAGCGGGTTCTGTTGTTCTCCTGCATCGATGCGCACGGCGGCCGCGACTGGTTCACGGTCGGTGGCGGGGTCGAGCCGGGGGAGGATCTGCGGACAGCGGCGGCGCGTGAGTTGCGGGAGGAGACCGGCCTCGAGTTGTCACCCGGACAGCTGGTCGGTCCCATGTGGCGCAGATCAGCGCGATTTGCGTTCGCCGGTGTGCACTACGACCAGATCGAGTTCTATTTCGCTGCCTGCGCTCCGCCCGGATTTCAGGTCGACACCAGCGGTTTCACCCAGGACGAACGCAACAGCATCACCGGGCACCGTTGGTTCTCGGGGTCCGAACTCGCGGTATTCGCCGAGACGGTCTATCCCATCGAGCTCGCGGGGCGCCTGGAACACGCGCAACAGGCGATGGCGGTGGGCCGGACGTCGACCGTGCTGGTCGAGATCACCTGAGCCGCGGTAGGGCACGAACCGCCGCCGCCCTTCGGCGGGTCGTTCCTCCCGGAGCGGGCAGTCGCCTACGGTGAGTTATGCGACCTGCCCGAATAGTCAGTGCCGTCGTTCTCCCCCTGGTGTTGTTGTCGGCCTGCACCTCCAGCCACCCGACTGCCCAGACGCCCTCCACGACGGCGCCCGCGGTCGGCCAAACCGCTCAGACCCGCGTTCCGACTTCGCAGACCCGCGCCACGTCTTCGCAGACGCCGCCGACGATCACCGCCTCGACGAGCCCGGGAAAGTCGCGGCCGGTGTTGCCGCCGGTGACCAAGAAGCCGTTGGCCAAGCCGGGAACCGGCTTGGATCCGTTGACCGGTGGACGGATGAGCCTCAACCCGGTCATCGCAGTGAAGATCGACAACACCTATTTCGACGTGCCGCAGTTCGGCGTTTCCGCTGCCGACATCGTCTTCGTCGAGCAGGTCGAAGGCGGCCTGACCAGACTCATCGCCGTATTCCACAGCAGCCTGCCGGCCGAGGTGGGACCGGTGCGCAGCGTCCGATCCACCGATGCGCAGCTGCTCCCGGTGTTCGGGATGCCTGGTCTGGTCTTCTCCGGGGGTGCCGGCGGACCCCTCGGAGCGCTCGCCGCCACCCGGGTCGTCGACACCAGTGCCTTGGAAGCTGCCTACTTCCGCTCCAACCTCGCGTCCGGGAGTTACAACCTGCACGCCGACCTGACCAAGATCGCCGGCCAGATCAAGCGGCTCGGCCCGGTCCGGTCGATCGGCTTTGCCTTCGAGGCTCATTCGCCGCTGGTCGCCGCCGGAAAACCGGTGTCGTCGATCCGGGTCGTCATGCAGGCAGGGGGAATCGATTTTCGCTGGACCAGTGGGCATTTCGTCAGGCTGCGCAACGGCCAACCGGTCGCGGATTACCAGGGGGCAGTCCAAGCGGCCGACAACGTCCTGGTGCTGAAAATCGTCGATCAACCAGATGGCACGGTGGATTCCATCGGGTCACCGTCGTACCTGAGCAAGACAGTTGGTTCCGGACGGGCCACCCTCTACCGGGACGGACACGCTGTCGAAGGGTCCTGGAAACGGGGAACGAGCACCGACCCGTTCCTGTTCACCGATTCCGCCGGGAAGCCGTTGCCCTTCAAGCCGGGGAAGACCTGGGTGATGCTCGCTCCGCAGACCTCCCAGATCAGCACCGGCTGAAGGCAGCGAAGTTTGCAGGCGGCTGCTCGCCGGCCGGTCGAGATTCGAGGCTCGATCCTCAGGCCAGCCATCCCGGCAGGTCCGAGCGTCGCCGGCCGGCCGGCCGCTCGGCGACGGAGGCAAGCCGCTGTACCGCGGTGATCAACGTGTCCGGCGGCTGGGTGAATGGGAGTCGCAGATACGACTCCATCGTGCCGTCCGGTCCGAATCGCGGCCCTGGTGCGATTCGTACGCCGACTGTGTGGGCCAGCCTGGCCATCTCGGTGGCGAACGGACCGGGCAGAGCCACCCACAGGCTGCCGCCGCCATGGGGATCGCTGGTGCGCCAGCTCGGCAGGCGTTCGGCAAGGGCCCGGGAAAGGACGGCAGCGCCGTCGGAGAGTCGACGGCGCTGATGGTCGAACGCATCCTGCGGATCGGCCAGCAGGTGGACGGCGATGAGCTGTTCGAGCACCGGGCCCGACATGTCGCCCAGCGCCCGTGAGGTGGCCAGCCGGTCGATGATCGCGGACGCCCCTCGGATCCAGCCGATACGGAGACCGCCCCACACCGATTTGGACAACGACCCGAGCGACAGCACCCGCAGACCGTTGTCGAAAGCCGCCATCCGAGGCGGAAGGTGTTCGTGTCCGGGAAACGGCACGTCGCGGAAGGACTCGTCGATCAGCAGCAAGGTGTTGCTGGCCTGTGCGACCCGGACGATCCGCTGCCTGGTTTCTTCGCTCATCAACGCGCCGGTCGGATTCTGAAAATCGGGAATGAGATAGGCCAGCCGCGGTGCGGTCTGCCGCATGGCCGCCGAGATGAGGTCGCAATCCCAGGGCTCGACATGCCCGGAATCCGGTCCCGGCAGCCCGATCGGATCCGGAATTCGTCGGGCGCCGCGCACTGCGTCCAGGGCTACCGGATAGGTCGGGCATTCGACCATGACCCGATCGCCCGGTGCCGAAAGCTCCTGCACTGCAAGGGTGAAGGCGTGCTGCGCACCGCTGGTGACGAGGATCTGCTCTGCTGCGGTCGGTACGCCCGAGGCGCAGTAGTGCTGGGCGATGGCGTGGCGCAGGGCTGGTATGCCGAACGGCGAATAGCCCCTTCCGGCAGCGTGGCGCGGCAGGTCGTCGACGGCCGCGGCCACCGCCCGCTGCAGAGCCGCGATCGGAGCGGGCAGCGACGCGGTGGCGAGATCGATCTCGTCCTCGCGGCCCGGAGCCGGGTGCCCGAACAGTCCGGCCGGTCCGATGCCCCGGCCGGTTTGCTCGGTTGCTGCCGAAGGCAGGCGCAGCCGGCTGCCAGAGCCACGCCGGGACTCGAGCCAGCCCTCCTCCCGCAGCAACGCATAGGCGGCCGCGACGGTGGTGCGCGACACTGCCAGCCCGGTCGCCAGGTCACGTTCGCTGGGCAGTCCCGAGCTGATCGAGAGCCGCCCGTCGAGAACCGCTCCCCGGATCCGGTCGGCGAGCAGCCGGTAGGCAGGGCCAGGGCCAGGGCCAGGGCCAGGGCCAGGGCCGATTGCCGGCCCGGCACCCAGCCGCCTGGAGAAAGTGGCTGCCGACATCCGCGGCGTGGCTGGCGTCATTCAAGCCACTTTTGCGCGATTGGCTATGGATGTCCAGGCCAATTGGCGAAATGATTGTCAGGTGTCCAATTCGTCGTCATCGTCTTGCTCTTCGCCTTCGTCACCCTCTTCGTCGTCGTCATCGTCTCCGTCATCGTCTCGGCAACCGTCCGACCGCCCTGTTCCGCGCGCATCCGGCCGGTTCAATCCGCTGCGGCTGTTGACGCCCATCCCGGTCGATCGTCGCGGCCGTCGGTTCGCCCAGCTGATCGTCGGCCTCGTCCTGTACGGCTTCACCATGGGTCTGATGGTTCGGGCGGTGCTCGGACTCGACCCGTGGGACGTCTTCCACCAGGGCATCACCCGACTGTTGGGCCGCTGGATCGACATCTCCTACGGCACGGTCATCACCGCGATCTCGGTCCTGGTCCTGCTGGCCTGGATACCGTTGCGGCAGCGCCCCGGGATCGGAACGGTCCTCAATGCCGCCATCATCGGCTTCACCACCGACGCGACGCTGTCGTTGCTCCCGTTACCCGCAAACCTGACGGTCCGGATCGCCCTGCTCGTGGCTGCGGTGCTCGGCAACGCGGTGGCCGGTGGCCTGTACATCGGCGCGGGCCTCGGTCCCGGTCCGCGTGACGGGCTGATGACAGGCCTGGTCGCCAGGGGCATCGGTTCGGTGCGAGTGGTCCGGACGAGTATCGAAGTGCTGGTTCTCGGGATCGGCTGGTTGCTCGGCGGAACCGTCGGCGTCGGAACCGTGATCTACGCGCTGGCCATCGGGCCGCTGCTGCAACTCCTGCTGCCCCGATTGAGCATCCGTTCTGCTGACCGCTCGGAGTCGGAGTCGGTGCCGGGGTCGGAGTCGGCCGAAGGCCGTTAGCCTTACCCGGTGAACACTTTTCTGACGACATTGCACGTGGTAGCGGCTGTCTTCATCCTCGGGCCGATGGCCATCCTGCCGCAGACGGCGTTGCGGGCAATCCGGGCCAAACAGGGCGGCACGGTTCGGGTACTCGCCCGATCGACGATGATCTTCAGCCTGATCTCCCTGGTGGTTGCGGTGCTCGGCTTCGGTGCGTTGGCAACGGCGGACAAGAAGGACCATCTCAGCATCACCACCCCCTGGGTGCTCATCTCGTTGATCGCGTACCTGCTGGCGTTCGCGTTGAGCATGGTTGCCGTGGTGCCGGCGCTGCGCAGCGCGTCGGAGCACCTGCAGAATCCCGCCACGCAGGACTTGCAGTCGCCGGACTACAAGCGGATCGCGATGGCATCCGGAGTGGTGTCGTTGCTGCTCGTCGTCGTGGTGGTGCTGATGGTGTGGAAGCCCTGAATCACGCTGTTCGGCGGGATGGCTGCCGGTCGCTTCGGTGGCCTGCCGACCGGACGTAGGATTCTCGGGTTCGGGCTCGCCCTCCCTTGGGCGGTTTCGGCGATGGGTTTTCGCGACGGGCTTTTCCGACCAATTCGGGTCGACCGCACTGTGAGGTCGTCCGCACCGATGGGCAAGGGGTACTTCGAAGATGAGCGGCCATTCCAAATGGGCGACCACCAAGCATCAGAAGGCGGCCAAGGACGCCAAACGGAGCAAGGCGTTCGCGAAGCTGATCAAGAACATCGAGGTGGCAGCCAGGATGGGCGGCGGCGACCCGGACGGAAACCCGACCCTCTGGGATGCCATCCAGAAGGCCAAGAAGACGTCGGTGCCCATCGACAACATCAACCGTGCTGTCAAGCGGGGCTCGGGCGCGGAGGCCGGCGGCGCGGATTACCAGTCGATCACCTATGAAGGCTACGGACCCAGCGGTGTGGCGATGATGATCGAGTGCCTGACGGAGAACCGGAATCGCGCCGCGAGCGAGGTTCGGGTCGCGGTGACCCGAAACGGCGGCAACATGGCCGATCCGGGCTCGGTGTCCTACCTGTTCAGCCGGAAGGGCGTCGTGGTGGTTCCGAAGGCCGGCGACCTCAGTGAAGACGAGCTGCTGCTGGCCGTACTCGACGCGGGGGCCGAAGAAGTGTCCGATTCGGGCGAGGTGTTCGAGGTCGTCTCCGAGGCCACCGACCTCGTCGCGGTGCGGACGGCGGTCCAGAATGCCGGCATCGAATACGACTCCGCCGACCCGACCTTCATCGCGTCGCTCAATGTGCCGCTGGATGTCGAGGGCGCGCGCAAGGTGCTCCGATTGATCGACGCCATCGAAGATCTCGACGACGTGCAGAACGTGTACACCAACGCTGAGATATCGGACGAGATTATCGCCGAACTCGACGAGGAGTGACGCGCGAGGGGAGTTGATCCGGGTGGAGCAACTCGATCTGCGCCCGGCGAGTCGGCTACTGCCGAACGGCCCGGCGTGGCGTAGGCGTGCCGTCCGACCCTGCGGGTAGCGTCTGTCGCACAGGTGTTCGGGTTGAGGTGTGCGCTGGGCACGACTCCGGGCCGCCCCGGAAGGTGCGAATCGTGCGAGTGCTGGGCGTCGACCCGGGGTTGACCCGATGCGGTGTCGGCATCGTCGACGGTGGGCCGGGCAGGCAGCCGGTGCTCATCGAGGTGCTGGTGATCCGCACACCGTCCGACGACGACCTCGCCTATCGGCTTCTTGCCGTGGCCAGACGCGTCGAGGCGCTGCTCGACGAGCACAAACCTGACACGGTCGCGATCGAGCGCGTGTTCAGCCAGGCCAATGTCCGGACGGTGATAAATACGGCGCAGGCGGCCGGCGTGGTGGCGCTCGCTGCGGCTCGACGTGGAATTCCGGTCGCCTGGCACACGCCCAGCGAGGTCAAGGCGGCTGTGTCGGGGAACGGCAACGCGGACAAGGCTCAGGTGACGATGATGGTCACCAGATTGCTGCGTCTGGACTCGGCCCCCAAACCCGCCGACGCTGCGGACGCGTTGGCGCTGGCCATCTGTCACCTCTGGCGATCCCCGATGCAGGCGCGCCTCGCTGCTGCACTGAGCAAGCAGGCTCCGGGCAGATCGCAGGCTCCGGGCACGTCGCTGGCTTCAGCCGGCCAGCAGGCTCACGGCGCCAGGCCTGCGGGGTCTGAGCCGTCGGCCCGGAAGGGAATGATGAGCCGATGATCGCTTCGGTCCGTGGCACTGTCACCGCCATCGCCCTCGACCACGCGGTTGTCGAGGTCGGTGGCGTCGGTCTGGCGATCAGGACCACACCGTCGACGCTCGCCGGGCTCAAGCGCGGCCAGCAGGCTCGGCTTTCCACCACCCTGGTGGTCCGGGAGGACTCGCTGACGCTGTTCGGATTTTCTTCGGACGAGGCCAAAGAACTTTTCGAGCTGGTGCAGTCCGTTTCGGGTGTCGGGCCGAAGATCGCCTTGGCGCTGATCGCCGTGCTGGAACCGGAAGAGCTCCGACGCGCACTTGCCTCGGGCGACTACGCCACCTTGACCAGGGCGCCCGGGATCGGCCGAAAGGGCGCCGAGCGATTGGTGCTCGAGCTGCGCGACAAGGTCGGGATCGCCACCGGCTTTCCCACTGCCAACGGTGGGCCGGCCGCGATCGTCGCCTGGCGGCCGAAGTTGTCCGAAGCGCTTGTCGGCCTTGGCTTCACGGGAAAGCAGGCCGACGACGCCATCGCGACGCTGGCCACCGATGCGGACGACCCGGCGGTGTTGAACGGCGACGTCGGTCTGCTGTTGCGGCGGGCCCTGGGGCTGCTGGGACGGCACCGGTGACGGTGGCTGACAGTTCGGACGGCCCAGACGCTACCGTGGGGAGTGGCGCGATACCGGAGCCGGAATTCGCGGAGAGCACCGGGAGTTCGGAAGACACCGGAAGGTCAGAACGCACCAGAAGCACCGCAGGCGCCGCGAGTGCGGAGGGCCAGCTGGACCCGTCGCGACTGCCAGGAGACGCGGAGGTCGAGGCGTCGCTGCGACCACGCACGCTGTCCGAATTCGTCGGACAGGTCCGTGTGCGTGAGCAATTGGAGCTGGTGCTGTCCGCGGCGAAGCTTCGCGGCGCGGTACCGGATCACATCCTCCTGGCCGGGCCCCCCGGCCTGGGGAAGACGTCGTTGGCGATGATCATTGCGGCCGAACTCGGTGCGGCCATTCGGTTGACGTCAGGTCCGGCCCTGGAAAGGGCCGGTGATCTGGCCGCGATGCTCTCCAACCTGGTCGAGGGTGATGTGCTGTTCATCGACGAGATCCACCGCATCGCGCGGCCGGCCGAGGAGATGCTGTACCTGGCCATGGAGGACTTCCGGGTCGACGTGATGGTCGGAAAGGGACCGGGCGCGACGTCCATACCGCTGGAGATCGCACCGTTCACGCTGGTGGGCGCCACGACCAGGTCGGGGCAACTCACCTCGCCACTGCGGGATCGGTTCGGGTTCACGGCGCACATGGAGTTCTACTCACCAGCCGAGTTGCTCAAGGTCATCATCCGCAGTGCCGGAATTCTGGGGATCGCCTTGCCGCCGGACGCCGGCGCCGAGATCGCCAAACGCTCCCGCGGCACGCCGCGGATCGCCAACCGGCTGTTGCGGCGGGTTCGTGACTTCGCCGAGGTGCGGGCGGGTGGGGTGGCGAACCTGGCTGTGGCGCGAGCCGCGCTGAAGGTGTATGACGTCGACGAGCTGGGACTGGATCGACTCGACCGCGCCGTGCTGACGGCGTTGTGCAAGTCGTTCGGAGGGGGACCGGTCGGGCTGACGACGTTGGCCGTGGCGGTCGGCGAGGAGCCGACCACCGTCGAAGAGGTGTGCGAGCCGTTCCTCGTCCGGCTGGGTATGTTGGCTCGCACCCCGAGGGGCCGGATAGCGACCCCCCTCGCCTGGTCGCACCTTGGTCTTGACCCGCGATCCGGCGTGGCCTTCACGGGTGTCCTGTTCGACGACGACGAGTAATCACCCGAGGTCAGGCGCCGAGGTCAGCCACCAACTTCAGCCACCGTTCGGACAGCGTCGCTACGCGCCGGGCGCTCGGAACGACCGGTATCCGGTAGCCTGAGGACGTCTGTCGCGGGCGTCAGCGGCGAATGGTCGGATCTCCGTCGTCGAGCACGGCGGGGGAGCGGCGCTCCTCGACATCCGCCACCGGTGAGAAATCGCCACCGTGCGGGACGGCGCCCGGTCAGACGTCCGTTCCAGCTCGAACAAGTCGGTACTGCGGCCCCACTTTGCGCGGCACCTTTCGCCCGTCATCGTTCGACGAAGTTCTGGCAGCAGCCCACTGAGGCCGATGCCTTCCGCAATCTCTTGCAAGGAGAAGCATGCAGAATCTCGCGCTTCCGATCCTGATGTTCGGCGCAGTCGCCCTCATGATGGTGTTCGGTTCCCGCAACAAGAAGAAGATGGCAGCGAAGGCGGCTGCCTTGCAGGAGGCGATCGTTCCCGGTAGCCGGGTGATGACCACCTCCGGCCTGCACGCCACCGTCACGGCTGTCGACGACGAAACGATCGAGCTGGAGATCGCGGAGGGTGTCTACACCACGTGGATCAGGGCCGCCGTTCGAGAGGTTCTGCCGACCGGAACCGATGACGTGGCATACCCCGAGACCGAGTACGACGACGCCGACTACGCAGAGCTCTCCGGCCAGGAGATCCCGCCCATCCATGACGATCGTCCGTCGCTGGAGAAGCGCGCCAACGACGTCGGCTAGGCTGTTCGCTTGCGCCGGTGCCCAACTGGTACCGGTCTAAACGTCTGGGCTCACTCGCTCGGATGCTCGGCGCCGGCGGCGCATGCTCCCCCCGGGGTCCGACGTACTTCAAGGAGATAGGCGCGACGTGGCAAGCCCTGTTGGTCAGTTCCGACCCTGGCGGTTGATCACCGCATTCGTTCTCGTGACGGCCGTTCTCTACGCGCTTGTCTTCTTCACGAAGGGCTCCAACAGCCCGAAGCTGGGCATCGATCTGCAAGGTGGCACGCAGGTCACGCTGACCGCCCAGACCGCGGACGGCAAAGATCCGTCGACGGCGTCCATGCAGCAGGCCCAGGAAATCATGACCAGGCGGGTCAACGGCTCTGGCTTCGCCGGCGTCCAGGTGCAGATCGACGGTGCCAACCATCTCGTCATCACCGTCCCCGGCAACAAGCCGCTCACCGGCCTCTACGGCAGCGCGAAGATGAACATCCGACCCGACATCACCAAGGGCCCGGACTACACGGCGCTGCGTGCCGCGGCCGCTTCGGCGTCCACTGCGACCGGCACCGGCGCTACCCGCCCACCCGGATCGGGACCGGCAGCGCCTGGCGCGGCAACTCCGGGCAGCAAGCCGGGAACAACCCAGTCAAGCGCTCCGGCATCCGCTGCAGCAGCCTCGAGCGCGAAGTCGGCGCCGGCTCTGAACGGAAGCAGCGCCGCCACGGGCGCACCGACGACACTTGTTCCCACATCACCTGTTCCCACGTCGGTCTCCGGCCAGGGGCTCCGCGCCGTTGTCCGGGCTCCCGTTTCCGCACGCCAGAGTTCGACCGGTGCGACCAGTGCGGCCAAGGTGACGTCGGCGCCAGCTGCCGCGACGACGCCTTCGCCCGCGCTCATCGGGCCCGTCGTTCCGAGCGCATCCGCGAGTTCCCCGACGTCGGCTACCGGGTCCACGAACGCTTCCGCGTCAGGTGCAGGGACCGCGCCCGGAACCGCCGTGTCCGGAACCGCCGTGTCCGGAACCGCCGTGTCCGGAACCGCCGCGTCGACAGCTGCGGCATCGGGAACCGCCACGTCCGCGCCATCGGTGAAGAAATCGGCCTGGCCACTGCCCGGCAGCGACAAGGCCAATCCCAACCAGCCGGCCGCCGCGACCGCCGCGGCCTGGGCTGCGTGGGTCACCGCCGCTCGGACAGCGGTCCAGTCCGGTGGGATCAGCTGTGACGACATCAAACCGACCCAGGGCATCGATGTTTCCGGAAGGCCACTGCTGGCCTGCGGGTCCGGCGTTGCCGGCCCCGATCCCAACCAGTGGTGCGCCGGTGAGATCACCACGAAATGCGTGGTGCTGACCGACACGACCCTGATTCCGGGAGATCAGATCGACAGTGCTGCGGCGGCCTTCGACCCGTCCGGCAGTGCCGGTTGGGTCATCAACGTGAAATTCGACTCGCAGGGCTTCGGGACCTGGTCCAGTTACACGTCCAAGAGCGAAAACCTCCATCAGCAGACGGCTTTCGTCCTCGATGGCGTGGTCATCTCGGATCCGCAGATCAACGGTCCGATCAACACGGTCACCACCCAGATCAGTGGCAGTTTCACCCAGCAGACCGCAACCGACCTGTCCAACTCCCTGAATTTCGGCGCGCTGCCGCTGAGCTTCAAACCGGGCACCGCCACCAGCATCAGTGCGGAACTGGGCTTCCAGTACCTGCAGGCTGGGCTGATCGCCGGTGGCATCGGCCTGCTGCTGGTCGTGCTCTACTGCCTGCTCTACTACCGACTGCTGGGCCTGATCACCATCGGATCGCTGATCCTGTCCGGTGGTCTGGTCTACGCGATCATGGTGCTGCTCGGGCGTTGGGTCGGCCTGAGCCTGGATCTGGCCGGCGTCGCCGGTCTGATCGTGGCGATCGGTATCACCGCCGATTCATTCGTCATCTACTTCGAACGGTTGAAGGATGAGGTCCGGGAAGGACGCAGTTTCCGTTCGGCGGTTCCGCGCGGCTGGGAACGTGCGAAGCGGACCATCCTGTCGGCCGACGCGGTCTCGATCCTCTCGGCGGTCATCCTTTATCTGGTCGCGGTCGGTGACGTCAAGGGCTTCGCCTTCACGCTCGGGTTGTCGACAATCCTGGATCTGGTGGTCGTGTACCTGGTCACCCACCCGCTGGTAGCGCTCGCATCCGGCAGCAAGATCTTCAACTCGCCCCGGTTCTCAGGTCTCGGCGCAGTCGCCGTGGCCGGCGCTCGACAGCGAGCCGCGACGTCGCGACTGACCGCAAAGGAGGCCTGAGATGGCCACGAGCACCAGCGCCCAGGAAACCAGTACGCGTACCGACCGCGCCGATGCGGTGCAGATGAGCAGGTCAGTGCACAGTGGCAGTTTCATCTCCCGGCTCACCACCGGGACCGGCGCCTTCGACCTCGTCGGCCGACGGCGCTACTACTACATGTTTTCCACCCTGCTGGTGGTCGCCTCCGTCCTGCTGATCCTGCTGCGCGGGTTCCACCTCGGCACCGCTTTTGCTGGTGGCACGACTTTCTCGTTCGAGCCGGGTGCCGGCGCCTCGCAGGTGTCGCAGTCCGATGTCACCAGGGTGCTCGACCAGTCGATCGGGCAGGGCAACGTCAGCGCCGTGCAGACGCTGGGCGGCAAGACCGTCCAGGCAACGCTGAAGACGTTGAGCGAGACGCAGATCAATGCCGGTCGAGTCGCTCTGGCCAAAGCCTTCTCGCCGGCCGGCGGTGTGACAGGCGTTTCGGCGTCCGACGTCTCGTCCAGTTGGGGTCAACAGATTTCCAACCGCGCAATCCTGGCGGTGATCATCTTCCTGGTCGCGGTCGGATTGTTCATCTGGGTTCGTTACGAGAAACGGGTCGCGATCGGCGCCGTGCTGTCGACGCTGCACGACGTGCTGGTCACGGCGGGCATCTATGCACTGGCCGGGTTCGAGGTGACACCGGCGACCGTGATCGGTCTGCTCACCATTCTCGGGTTCTCGCTCTACGACACCGTGGTGGTCTACGACAAGGTGCAGGAGAACAGCAAGGGTCTGACCTCCCTGCTACGCCGCACCTATCCGGAGTCGGCGAATCTGGCCATCAACCAGACGATCATGCGGTCACTCAATACTTCGCTGATCGCCATGCTGCCCGTCGCGGGACTGCTGGTGGCCGGTATTGCCGTGGTGGGCGGTGGAACACTCAAGGATCTCGCGCTGGTGCTGTTGGTCGGAATGCTGGTCGGCGCCTACTCGTCCCTGTTCGTCGCGGTACCGATCGCGGTCGACCTCAAGATCCGCGAGCCGGGAATCAAGAACCACACCGCCCGAGTACTGGCCAAGCGCAGGGCCGACGGCCTGATCGTCGATGCCGACGGGGATCCGGTCGGCCGCAAGACGCTGCCGGGTTCGGAGCCCGCCCGGTTCTCCTCGGGTGCCGTCACCTCGTCCCCGACCGGGCTGAAAGCCGGAGCACCACCGAAGCCGGGCGTCAAACCCCGGCGCCAGGGCCGCGCCGCTCCGAACGCGATGGTGGGCTCGAAGCGCCCACCGTCCGTCGGCAGCACTCCGCTGTCGGCGTCCGGGCGAGGCGCGTCCGGGCAGGCCACATCCGGGCAGGGCACGTTCGACTCTGCCCTGTCCGACACTGGCGTGGCCGGCTCTGCTTTATCCGACACTGGCGTGGCCGGCACTGCTTTGTCCGACACTGGCGTGGCCGGCACTGCTTTGTCCGACACTGGCGTGGCCGGCACTGCCTTGTCCGACACTGGATTCGCCGGCACTGACGTGCCGGCCGTCGGGTCGGGCCGCATCGGGTCGGAGGCCGAAACGTCGACCACCGGTGCGATACCCACGACCAAGCCGTCCGCCCGACCGCCGCTGGCGGGCAGTACGCCGCAGCCGGTGGAGTCGGCGCAACTATCGCAGCCGGAGCCGACGGTCGCCTCCGGGGCGAAATCGCCCTCGAAGTCGGCAGCGGCCGGCAGAACTCGTCGACCGGCGGCAAAAGTCGCCCGACCGACAGGTAAGCGTGGCCGCTGACGCACCGCAAGCCGCAGACGACCGTCGCGTCGTGCGCGACGTCGTAGCGGCGGCCGCGTCGATCGTTCGTCTCACCCGGGTGCAAGCCGACTTCCCCGTGCCGGGCGTGCTGTTCCGCGACCTGACCCCGGTGTTGGCCGACGCCGATGCGCTCCGGTCGATCGGTGCCGCCCTGGTCTCCGGTGTTCCGCAGTTCGACGTCGTCGCGGGCCTGGAGTCACGGGGGTTTCTGCTGGCCACCGCCGCCGCGATGACGATCGGCACCGGGGTGCTTGCCATCCGGAAGCCGGGCAAGCTGCCAGGCGTCGTGTTGAGCGAGCGCTACACGCTGGAGTATGGAACTGCCGCCCTCGAGCTCAATCCGCAGGATGCGCCGCCTGGCATCAGAGTCCTCATCGTGGACGACGTTCTGGCCACCGGTGGAACAGCCGCGGCTGCTTGTCGCCTACTGCAGCGGTCCGGCGCCGTCGTTGTCGGCGTCTCGATAGCGGTGGAACTGTTGGCTCTGGGTGGCCGTGCTCGTCTGGAAGATGTGCCGGTCCTGGCCATCCGCGCGTACTGAGCCCCCCGACCGGAATGGGCCGCTGTCGAACGGCGTGCGGAGCCGGCATTGGCGTACCTACAGCGGTGGGCTATCGATTCGGCCGACTGTCACCGCAGGTAGCGAGGTCGAGTCGAAGGACGGCGTTATGCTCGGAGAAGACGCCGGGTCGAGGTCGGACCGTTCGGAGATTCGAACCTGGTGGAGTTTGAGCCGGTCCGGTCGGGAGCGGGTCCAGTTCCGAGCAAGGTGAAATTGAAGTCGGGGACGAGGCGTGCATGAGAAGTCCGGAGACGGCCGGCGAGGTGGACACCCCCGCTGCTGCCGCGCCAGGCAGTGCCACGGGCGCGCCCCACGACGGCGATCAGGCAGTGGGCGCGCTGGCCGCCGGCACGACGGTGATGCCGCCCCACGCTGTCGATCCCACGGCTGACCACAGCTCCCGGGACCTCGGTTTCGCCGTCCAGGCCGATCGGGTCGCCCTGTCCGAACCTGCGCCGGCCGGCACCACGACCGCGGTCGAACCGCCGGTGGCGGATTCGCTCCCGGTCGAGGCCGAGGTGGAATCATCCGCCCCCGTGATGTCCGCGACCAGACGCATGCGGTCGCGCTTGACCAGGCGGATGAGTGGCCAGCGGACACCGACCGCCGCGGGTCGCACCGTGCTCGAGCCGCTTTTCGCGGTGCACCGGGCCCTGCATCCGAAGGCGGATGTCAGGCTCCTCCAGCGCGCTTACGAGGTCGCCGAGAACGCCCATCGCGGCCAGTTTCGTAAGTCAGGAGATCCGTACATCACCCATCCATTGGCGGTGGCGACCATTCTCGCCGACCTCGGAATGGACACCACGACGTTGGTGGCGGCGCTGCTGCACGACACGGTGGAGGACACGCCGTACCGGCTGCAGGACGTCCGGGCCGAATTCAGCGAGGAGGTCGCCCACCTCGTCGACGGAGTGACGAAGCTGGACAAGGTCCACTTCGGCGATGCCGCCGAGGCGGAGACCATCCGAAAGATGATCATCGCCATGGCGCAGGATCCACGCGTGCTGGTGATCAAGCTCGCCGACCGCCTGCACAACATGAGAACGATGCGATTCCTGGCGCCGGACAAGCAGGCGCGCAAGGCGAAGGAGACTCTGGAGGTATTGGCCCCGCTGGCCCATCGCCTCGGGATGGCGACGATCAAGTGGGAGTTGGAGGATCTTGCGTTCGCGATCCTGCACTCCAAGCGATACGACGAGATCGTCCGGCTGGTCGCGGACCGCGCTCCGTCCCGCGACACCTATCTGGCGGCGGTGACCGCAGAGCTCAACAGCGAACTGACCGCGGCGAAGATCCCGGCAGAAGTGGTCGGCCGGGGTAAGCACTATTACTCGATCTACCAGAAGATGCAGGTCAGGGGAAGAGAGTTCGACGAGATCCACGACTTGGTCGCTGTCCGGATCCTTGTCGGCACCGTCCGGGAGTGTTATGCGGTGATGGGTGTGGTGCACGCGATGTGGGCGCCCATGCCCGGCCGGTTCAAGGACTACATCGCGCAGCCCCGGTACGGGGTCTACCAATCGCTGCACACGACGGTCATCGGCCCGCAGGGCAAGCCACTCGAGGTGCAGATCCGGACGCACGACATGCATCACACGGCCGAGTACGGCATTGCCTCGCACTGGCGCTACAAGGAAACCAGGGGAACCCACACCGGCAGCGGCGCTTCCGTCGATGAAATGGCCTGGATGCGGCAGCTGTTGGACTGGCAGCGGGAAGCCGGGGACGCCGGCGAATTCCTGGACAACCTGCGGTACGAAATTGCGTCGAACGATATTTTCGTCTTCACGCCGAAGGGGGATATCCAGACCCTTCCGGCGGGCTCGACTCCGGTGGACTTCGCTTATTCCGTGCACACCCAGGTGGGAAACCGGTGTATCGGCGCAAAGGTCGACGGTCGATTGGTCCCCCTGGAACGCACGCTCAACAATGGCCAGATCGTCGAGATCTTCACGTCGAAGGCAGCCGGTGCCGGACCGAGTCGCGACTGGCTGAATTTCGTCATCTCGTCGCGGGCGAAAACGAAGATCCGACAACATTTCGCGAAAGAACGCCGGGAAGAGGCGGTCGATCTGGGCAAGGAGGCGATCACCAAGGCAGCGCGGCGAGAGGGACTTCCGGTCCAACGGCTGATCTCGCACGACGCGCTCGCCGCCGCCGGCCACGACCTGGGTTTCAAGGACATCGCGGCCCTGTACGCGGCGGTCGGTGAGAATCATGTGTCGGCGAAAAACGTGGTGGCGAAAATTGTTTCGGTGCTCGGGGGGGCAGAGGAAGCAGGCGATGCAATCGCCGAGCGGTCGGTGCCCTCTGTCGGGCAGCGAGCGCGAACGACCGCCGATGTCGGGGTTCTGGTCAAGGGTATTTCCGATATCCAGCTCAAGCTCGCCCGTTGCTGCACACCGGTCCCCGGCGACGAAATTCTGGGCTTCATCACCAAAGGCGGCGCGGTCTCGGTGCACCGGGTGGACTGCACGAACGCAGACGCCCTTCGAGAAGAATCCGCGCGGCTGGTCGATGTGAGCTGGGACCCGAACTCTGCCTCGATATTCCTGGTGACGATTCAGGTCGAAGCATTGGATCGGCACCGGTTGTTGTCCGAGATCACCAGAACACTCGCCGACGAAAAGGTGAACATCCTGTCTGCCAATCTGTCGATGTCCAAGGACAGAATGGCGATCTCTCGGTTCTCGTTCGAAATGGCGGATCCGAAACATCTCGGGCACCTACTCCGCGCCGTACGAGGCGTCGAAGGCGTTTACGACGTCTATCGGGTTACCAGCGCCTGAGCGCCGCCGTTCCCGACCACCGCTACTTCGTGGTCACCGGGGTGCCCGGCACCGAACCACGGCTACTTCGTCGACACCGGCGCGCTCGACGCCCACCGCCGTTACTTCGTCGACACGGGCGTGCTCGTCACTTTGCCGACACCGGCGCGCTCGACGCCCACCGCCCTACTTCGTCGACACCGGCGTGTTCGATGCCGGCCCGCTCGATGCCGGCGTGCTCGATGCCGGGGCGCTCGATGCCGGGGCGCTCGATGCCGGGGCGACAGCGGATGAAGCGGTGCCGGTGGCAGGACCGGTGGCAGCACCGGACGGCGCATTGGTGCCTGCGGGTGGTACGGGCGCACCACTGGCCGGCGCTGATGTGGCGTAGCTGCCCGTCGCGGTCACGGCTTCCCCGGGGACACCGATCGAATCGATGGTCGCCTTCGCGATCGGTTGGCCATCCTGGGAGTTGTTCTTGATGCCTTTGGATGCGATGTCCTCGATGACGGCCATGCCGGCATCGGACACCTTGCCGAACACCGTGTAGTTCGGCGCGAGCGTCGAGTCCTTGTAGACGATGAAGAATTGCGAGCCGTTCGTGTTCTGGCCGGTCGGGCCCGAACTGCCCGCTCCAGAGTCGTTCGCCATGGCAACCGTGCCCTTGGGATAGGACTTGGTCTTGGTGAGCTCGTCGGCGAAGGTGTAACCGGGTCCACCGTTACCCTTCCCGCTCGGGTCGCCGCATTGCAGAATGTTCAGCGCCGAATTGCCGGTCAGCCGCCAGCAGGGCGACGAGTTGTAGAAGCCCTGGGAAGCCAAGGACAGGAACGAGTTGACCGTGCACGGAGCTGCCGCACGGTCAAGAGCGACATCCACCTTCTGCCCGTTCATCGTGATGGTGGCCGTCACAGATCCGGTATTCGCCGGGGACAGATTGGCCGGCGCCTTGACCGGCTTCGCGGGCTTGCCTGACGTTGTGTACGTACACGGCGTCTTCGGCGCAGCGGCACTGGAAGCGGCCGTGCCGGAGGCTGCGGCTGTGTTGGTCGACCCAGTTGCGTTCGTGTTGCCGCGGGTTGTGAAGAACCAGATCCCACCGCCGATCACCAGCACCGCTCCGATCACGCCGATCACCGTCAAACGTTGGCGGCGTCCGCGTTCGTGTTCCTGGCGGCGGACGAGTTGACGCTCGAGCTTCCGTTTGGCCGCTTCGCGTCGCTGCTCGTTGCTTGGCACTGTCGTCCTCCTGCGTTTCACCGTGAGCCGGTCGGTACTAGGAAAAAGAGGCCCCGGCGGGTGAGTCTAGGTGACGCGATGGCACGCCTCGGGCGAGGCGAATGGGAAGGACCTGTGTGAAGAGCCGAAACTGCCCGGAAGGCCGGGACACGGGGGACGCGCAGGAGCAGCAAGAAACCCAATGGCGCGGCCGCGTTAGGGTGGCCCGGTGTTGATCGCAGGGTTCCCGGCCGGGTCGTTCCAGGCAAATTGCTACGTGATCGGCGCCGAACCCGGCGGCGAGGCCCTCGTGGTCGACCCCGGGCAAGATGCTTGGGGACACCTGAGCATTGTGCTGGACGAGCACCGCCTGCGCCCGGCCGCTGTGCTGTTGACCCACGGTCATCTGGATCACACCGCTTCGGCTGCCCGGGTCTGCGATCAGTTCGGAATTCCGGCGTATCTGCACAGCGCGGACGACGACATGCTCGACGACCCGATGGCGAGCCTGACCCCGCAGCTCCGCGGTGCGCTACGCGGTCTCGACCTGTCCGGCCTGCGACCCACCGAGGTGCGATCGTTGACCGGCGGAACGGAGTTGCAGCTGGCCGGTCTGACCATCGGAGTCGACTCGACGCCCGGTCATACCGGCGGTTCGGTCGTGTACCGGTTCGCCGGCGAAGAGGGTCGTCCGGAGGTGTTGCTGACCGGCGACACTCTGTTTGCCGGTTCGGTGGGGCGAACCGATCTGCCGGGCGGCTCGGCAGACGAGCTGCTGGCTTCCATCGCCCGGCGGTTGCTGACCCGAGCGGACGACGCGGTGGTTCTACCCGGCCATGGCGCCGCGAGCACGATCGGAGCCGAACGCTGCGGTAACCCCTTCCTGGCGGGCCTGGTCCCGAGCCAGAACTGAACGCAGGTGAACCTTCGATCCGCACCTGCTCTGACGAACTACCCGCGGTGGCACGGCCACCGCAGAGACGACGGATGACACCGATGGCCGCTCACACCACGATCAACGCTCCCAAGGGTGTTCCCGACTACGTGCCGCCCCTGTCCAGGACCTTCGCCGCGGTGCGCGACCGGCTCGTGACGGCAGCCGATCGGGCCGGTTATGCACCGATCGAGCTGCCCGTCTTCGAGGACACCGCGCTGTTCACCCGAGGGGTGGGGGAGTCGACGGATGTCGTCAGCAAAGAGATGTACACCTTCACCGATCGCGGCGATCGCTCGGTGACCCTTCGCCCCGAAGGTACCGCGGGTGTCATGCGAGCGGTGATCGAGCACGGACTCGATCGTGGTCCGTTACCGGTCAAGGTGTGCTATTCCGGGCCGTTCTTCCGGTACGAGCGGCCGCAGGCGGGCCGGTACCGGCAACTGCAGCAGGTCGGCATCGAGGCCATCGGGTCGGATGATCCCGCTCTGGACGCGGAGGTCATCGCCGTGGGTCACGAGGCGTTCCGGTCCGTGGGACTCACGGGCTACCGGCTCGAGCTGACGTCGCTGGGTGACGCCGCCGATCGGCCCGCCTATCGCGAGAAGTTGCAGGAGTTCCTCGCCGGCCTGCCGCTGGACGAGGCGACGCGCGAGCGCGCCAGGCTCAATCCGCTGCGGGTGCTGGATGACAAGCGGCCGGATGTGCAGGCGCTGCTGACCGACGCGCCGCTGATGCTGGACCATTTGTCGGCAGAGTCTTCCGAGCACTTCACAGAGGTGCTGGCGATTCTCGACCGGCTCGACGTGCCCTATCTGATCAACGCGCGCATGGTCCGCGGACTGGACTACTACACCCGGACCACGTTCGAATTCGTGCACCCCGGCCTGGGTGCGCAGTCAGGGATGGGCGGCGGCGGTCGGTACGACGGACTGATGGCCGAGCTCGGCGGACAACCGTTGTCCGGCATCGGGTTCGGGCTCGGAGTGGATCGCACGTTACTGGCTGCCGGAGTGGAGGGGACAGCGGTCGGAGATCAGTCCAGGTGCGATGTGTACGGCGTGCCGATGGGCGCCGCTGCTTCCCGGGAACTCGCGGTGATCTGCGGCCGCCTGCGGGCTGCCGGCGTTCGGGTCGACCGTTCGTACGGCGGTCGCGGAGTCAAGGCCGCGATGAAGTCGGCGGACGCCTCCGGAGCCCGGGTGGCACTCGTTCTCGGGGACCGGGATCTGGCTGAGGGAACGGTCATGGTCAAGATCCTCTCCACCGGTGACCAGCAGGCCGTGGCGCTGGTGGAGGTCGCGACGGCTGTGCGGGCGATTCTGCGGCCGGGTCCCGACTGACGGTTGACCAGGAATCAAACATATGTTCGAATGAGTACATGCGGTGGAGCAGCCAGGCGATCAGTACCGAGGACGGAACGGCCCTGCCGGGACTGGGTCGGCTCGCCGGGCTGGTCCGTTCCGTGCGTACTCCCGAATTCGCCGGCGTCACATTCCACGAGGTGCAGGCGAAGACAGCGCTGAACCGGGTGGCCGGTCATTCGGCGATGCCTTTCCCGTGGTCCATCAACCCCTACCGTGGATGCACCCACGGCTGCGTGTACTGCTTCGCCCGCGGTACCCATTCGTACCTGGATTTCGACACCGGCCGCGACTTCGACACGCAGATCGTTGTCAAGATCAACGCCGTAGAGGTGTTGCGCAAGGAGCTCGCCAGGCCGAGCTGGAAGCACGAACACGTCGCGATGGGTACCAACACCGACCCGTACCAGCGGGCCGAGGGACGGTATCGCTTGATGCCGGGCATCATCGGCACACTGACGGACAGCGGCACGCCGTTCTCGATCCTCACCAAGGGCACCGTGCTGGTCAGGGACATTCCGTTGCTGGCGGCGGCACAACGGACCGTGCCGGTCGGACTCGGCGTGTCCTTGGCCCTGCTCGATCCCGAGCTGCAGGCGGTGCTCGAACCCGGAACACCGACACCAAGGGCTCGGCTCGACCTGGTGCGCAGGATCACCGACGCCGGCCTGCCGTGCGGCGTTCTGGTTGCCCCGCTGCTCCCGTATCTTACCGACCGGACGGAACACTTGCGTCAGCTCGTAGCAGAGCTGACCCAGGCCGGCGCGACCGGCGTGAGTGCGATGGCGCTGCACCTCCGCCCGGGCGCCCGGGAGTGGTTCTTCCGGTGGCTGGCCCGGTATCGGCCGGAGCTGGTGCCCAGGTATGAACGGCTGTATTTCCGCGGCGCGACGGCGTCTTCGGACTACCGCAGAAATCTGGCCGAGCGGTTCGGGGCGGTTCGCGCGGAGTTCGGGCTGAGCGCGTCCGATTCACCGATCAGCCGCAGCCTTCCGGGCAACGCGACAGAGTCGTTCCGGGATGGGAGTGTGGCCACAGACCGTCCGGCGCCGGCTGAGCAGCCGGGTCTTTTCTGATTTCGCCTCTGACCTCGCGCGGCCTCGGCAGGCCGCGCGAGACCCACGTACTCCTCGACCGGTGGTGACCTGGTTACAGGTCGAACTCGGCCGGAGCGATGCCAACGGCATAGCAGGCGTCGCGGACTGCGACTCGCTCGTGCTCGTCGAAGTTTCCATCAGCGCCGCCGATGATGATGCCGATCTGGATCACCGCGCGCGCTTGGTCCGGCTTGGACTTCAGCTTCGCGACCGTTGCGATGGCCTCGACCTTGCCGAAGTCGTAGTCACGCGTCAGCTTGTCGCAGTAGAAATTGAACTTCTCCTGCAGCTCGGCCGGCGGGAAGATCGCGAGCACATCATTGCTGGTGATGAGGGTGGCCGTCTTGCGTCGCTCGTCCGGATCAACGGTGCCGTCGGCGGCGGCGATCAACGCGCACATCGCCATGGTCCCGGCGGCGAATTCCTTGTTCTTGAACTGCCCCGCCTTGGTCTTCAGCGTGCTGTTCATCTCGCTGGTCTTCGTCTTGAGCGAGTCCCAGAATGCCATCGTCGTCCTCCGTGTCGTTGTTCTGCTTGCCGTCGTTGTTCGCGCTTGCCCGGGTTCGTGCTTGCCCGGCTTTGCGCTTGCCCAGGTTCGTGCTTGCACCTAGCGGGCTGCTCAGCGGCGCCTTCGGTCAACGCCCGGACCTCCGGTTCAGTTCCCCCGAATCAGGCACCGGCGGGTAGCCGGCCGCGAACTGGTCGGACGGACGCAGTCAGCCGGCGTAGCGCTCAGTAGCGCTCGGTAGAGCTCGGTGAAACTCAGTAGAACTCCGTGTGGTCCACCACGTTGTTCAGCACCTCGCCGTCCAGGAAGAGGCGGAGATTGCCGGCGAACAATTCGGCGATCCGGCGATCCTCTGCGTCGTTCAGTGCGGCGGTGTGGGGCGCCAGAACGACATTGGGCAGATCCCACAGCAGCGAGTCGGCGGCCAGCGGTTCGACGGCCACGACGTCGAGGTAGGCAGAGCCCAGATGGCCGTCCGCCAACGCCGCGATCAGCGCCGGCTCGTCGATCACCGCGCCGCGGCCGACGTTGACGATCACAGCGCCCGGTTTGGTGGCTGCGATCAGCTCCGCGTCGTAGAGCCCAGTGGTCGATTCCGTGCCCGGCAGGGTGAACACGATGGCGTCGGCGCGGTGGACGAGGTTCGGCAGGGCCGACACCGGATGCACCTCATCGACGAATTCCACCGGCCGGCCGGTGCGGTTGATCCCCAGCACCGTCGCACCGATGCCGGTGAGCAGGCGAGCCGTCTCGGCACCGATGCCGCCCAGCCCTACCACCAGCACCGTCTGCTCGCGGACCTGCTTCATGGCCCAGCGGTCCGCCCACGAGTGGGCCGCCTGCAGTTGGCGGAGCCGCGGCAGGTCCTTCGCACCCGCCAGCACGCCGAAGAGCGCGAACTCGGCCAACGTTCCGCCGTGCACGCCGGCCGAAGTGGTGAACTGCACCCGGTCGAGCTCCGTCTTGGACAGGCGTGCTTCCTTCACCGACGCTCCGCCACCGGCGGCCATGGTCTGAACCCATCGCAGCTCGGGATTCGCCGCAATCGTCTCCGCAAGCAGCTTCGGATCGACATCGGGTATTCCGTACAGCACGTCGGCTCTGCGGAGTAGCGCCGCAAAGGCCTCCGACTGCTCCGGAGTGCGCTGGTAGCCCGGATCCCCGGCGTGATCTCCCGGATAGCGTTGAGGAGGCAGCAGGTCGTCGTCCGCCAGCAGCTGCACCCGCTGATCGACGTCGGTGATCAGGTGCCGAAGATCCGGATGCAGCGGAGTAGCCAATACGACGGTCAGCGGGGTGGATGTCGAGGACGTCATGAAGGGTGATTCTTCCCGACAGCACCCCCCGGTTCGTCATCCGGGGGCCGTCAGAGAAATCCGCGAGCCCGGGTGCGAACCGCTCGGGCTACTACTGCGCCGCTCGCGTTGCAACGGTCGCGGGCCGACCGATACCCGCGCGGCTGCCTGACGCTCGCTCCAGCCGACGCCAGACACCGAAGGCCCTCACCCCCGACTGCGGGAGGTGAGGGCCTTCAAGTACTGGGAAAGACAGCGCGGGATCAGTGACCGGCGCGGGAGCCCGCACGGGCCGGGCGCTCGTGGCCGGGTCCGGAACGGCGCGGGCCGGTGGAGGGTCCGGCAGTGTGGGTGCCGGTGTCCAGCTGGATCTTCAAGGACTGACCGCTGACCTTCGCATTGGAGATCCGACCGAACGCGGCAGGGGAGATGTGCCCACCGATCTCGACCAGGGAGTAGGTGTCGAAGATGTCGATCCGGCCCAGGTCGCGGCCCGTCAGGCCACCTTCGGCCGTGATTGCCCCGACGATTCCGGCGGGCCGGACACCGTGGGCGTGACCCACCGCAACGCGGTATCGAGGACCGGCCGGAACGGCGTCCCGCTTGCGCGGACGGTCCGGACGGTTGATCTCGGCGCGGGAATTGGTGAAGTCGTCCCGGCCACCGTAGGAACTTCCACCGTGTGAACCGGCACCGTACGAGCTCGCACCGTGTGAACCACCGCCGTGTGAACCACCGCCGAACGAACCACTGTCCCGACCACTGCCACGGGAATCCCCGCGGCGTGCGCTGTATTCGCCTCCGCGCTCGGGGCGTTCGGCGGCGAACGATGCCGTCGACTGCTTGGGAACGACGACGCCGTCGTCACCGGCCGCGAGGGCCAGCAGCGTGGCGGCCAGCTCCGCAGCCGTCAGGTCCTGCTGCGACAGAAACGTGGCAACGGCTTGGCGGTAGTGCTCTAACCGCCCGATGGCAAGCCGAGCAGCGGCATCCTCCAGCACCTTCGATGCCTTGTGAGCGGCGACATCGGTCTGCGACGGCGGCGTGATCTGCTCGAGCGTCGTTTTCGTGTACCGCTCGATCAGCCGCAGACGGCTCATCTCGCGAGGGGTGAAGAAGGTCAGCGCTTCGCCGGAGCGACCGGCCCGACCGGTACGACCGATTCGGTGGGTGTAGGACTCCACCTCACCGGGAGCGTCGAAGTTCACCACCAGGTCGATCCGGTCGACGTCGAGGCCGCGGGCTGCCACATCCGTTGCGACCAGGACGTCGAGCTTGCCCGAGCGCAGCCGTTCGATGATTCGCTCCCGTTCCTTCTGCGGAACGTCGCCGTTGATGGCGGCAGCGGACACGCCACGGGCGATCAGCTCGGCACCGACTTCGTCGCACGCGCCCTTGGTACGCACGAACACGATGGTCGCGTCACCCTGGGATACCTGCAGGATGCGGGCCAGCGCATCGACCTTCTCGCGGAAGGGTACGACGGCGTAGGTCTGGCGAATGTTGACGGTGTTGCCGGCCTTCTTCGCGACGGTGATGTCGACCGGCTTGTTCATGTGCCGGTTGGCCACGTTGCGGATCGCGGACGGCATGGTCGCCGAGAACAGCGCCGTCTGGCGGTCTTTCGGTGCGTCCTGCAGGATCCGGTCGACGTCCTCGGCGAACCCCATGCGCAGCATCTCGTCGGCTTCGTCCAGCACGAGGAAACGGATGCCGGTCAGGTCGAGGGTGCCGCGTTCGAGGTGGTCGATGATGCGGCCGGGAGTACCGACGACGACCTGGGCGCCGTTCTTGAGCGCCATCTTCTGCGGCAGAAAGCTCGAGCCGCCGTAGACCGGCACCACCGTGAGTTTGGGCATGTATTCGGCGAAGGTGCCGATGGCCTCGGCGACCTGCATCGCCAATTCCCGGGTCGGCGTCAGAACCAGGGCCTGGACCTGCCGCAATGACGGATCGATGGCGGCCAGCAGCGGCAGCCCGAAGGCCGCCGTCTTCCCGGTGCCGGTCTGCGCCACGCCGGTGATGTCCCGGCCGGCGAGCAGCGGCGGAATGGCCTGCTCCTGGATCTCGGAAGGTGTCGTGAAACCGAGCGTCTCGACGGCCCGCAGCAGAGCAGCCGGGAGATCGAGCGCTGCGAAGCCGAATGCAGGCGGCTCTTCCTCGAGCACATCCTGGAACTCGCGATCCAGGTCGATTTCCACGTCGGTGTCGGTGTCGAGCATTTCCACGTCGGTGTCGGTGTCGAGCGTGGTGTCGGTGTCGAGCGTGGTGTCGGTGTCGAGCGTGGTGTCGGTGTCGAGCGTGGAGTCGGTGTCGACCGTGGTGTCGATGTCGAGCATCAGGTCGTCGTCGTGTTCCAGGATCGATTCAGTAGTAGTCGCGGACGGGGCAGCAAGGGGCGCCATGGTGGCCAATCACTTCGAGGCAGGAGCTTCGGGAACCCAGCCGGTTGGCGGGATCCGGTCGCAGCCGTCGATTGATGTGACATCCCGGCGAAACTTCCACCGTCGAGAGCGCGCGACACACTCCAAGAACTTGTTGAGCTTATCGCATGGCCGTGGATCGTGCCGGTGAGCTGAGGCACACGGCCAGCGGTGCTCACCCCATGCCGATCTCCGATGGCGCATTCCTCCGGGCCGGTGTCGAATTGTCAGGAGCCCGCTCGTCCTTGGTTGCAGAGGTGGGCAACTCGCCCGGCTCCGGCCCTTTGCGGGTCCGCCCGCTCGTCGACTCGAGCGCCGATCTGTCAGGAGAATCAACGATGCCCCAGTATTTCCTGTCCATCGTGGAGAACGAAAGTGCTTACCAGGCCGAAGGTGCGGCCAGTTTCGACGAGGTGATGCACGCCCACCGATCGTTCGCCGAAGCAGTGTCGGCGGCCGGCGCCAAGATCATCTCGAGCGAGGCGCTCCAGCCGATCGCGACGGCCACCTATCTTCGGGGCACCGGATCGAAGGAGGCAAGCGTCGTCGACAATCCGTTGCCCGAAGCCAAGGAAGTCGTCGGCGGTTACTACCTCGTCGATGCTCCCGACGACGAGACGGCGTTGCAATTGGCCAAATTGTGCCCGGCTGCATACGGCTACATCGAACTGCGTCCGATCTGGGACATAGCTGATCGAACCTGATGAACGAACAGGTCGCCGAGGTGGCAGCCCAGGCCCGTCGAGAGCTATCCGGTCGGGTGCTGGCTGCCACCTTGCGGTCGGTCCGCGATCTGGACATCGCGGAGGAGTCGACGGCGGATGCATTCTTGCTGGCGCTGCAGAGCTGGCCGACCGCCGGCATTCCGGCGTCGGTGGAGGCATGGCTCATCACTGCGGCCCGTCGACGGGCGGTCGACCGGATACGGCGCGCACAGGTGGCCCGCCGATCGCTGATCACCCTGTGCGGGGGCTGGTCCGGCGTGGCGGCCGGGTCCGACGTCGTTGCGGATGCGGCCCTGGTCGGTGACGACGAACTCCGGATGGTGGTGCTGTGCTGTGATCCGCGGTTGCCACCACAAGATCAGGTGGCCTTGACGCTGCGACTTGTCTGCGGCATCAGTACCGCCGGAATCGCTGCGGTGCACGGAATTCCGACGTCCACCATGGCAGCCCGGCTGACCAGGGCCAAGGCGCGTCTGGCCGCGGCCGGGCCGATGCTCGACCTTCCCGACGACGCCACCGTCGACGCCCGCCTCCCCGCGGTCGCACGGGTGGTGTACCTGGCGTTCACGCTGGGCCACACGGCGACGCAGGGTGCGGAGTTGATGGACGACGACCTGGCCGATCACGCCCAATACCTTGCCGCCGTCCTACGCGCCCTGCGTCCCGCGTCGGCGTCGTTCGCGGCGCTGCTGGCCCTCATCGTTCTGACCCGGGCGCGCTCTGGCGGCCGATTCGACGACGACGGCGGCCAGCTGACCCTGCCGACCGCAGACCGCTCCAGATGGGACCGGACCTCGATCAGGGCGGGCGTCTCGTTGCTGACCGGGTTCGTTGACCGGGTCGACGCCGATCCACTGGTTCTTCAGGCGGCGATCGCGGCCGAACACTCCACGGCGTCGTCGTTCGAGACCACCGACTGGCTTCGATTGACGCAGTTGTACGCCCGCCTGCTCGAGCTGGACCCATCGCCGGGCTTCGCCCTCGGCCGCTGCATCGCGGTTTCCTATGCGGCCGGTCCCGCGGTGGGGCTGGCGGATCTGGATGAGGTACTGCGCCTCGGCGGCCTGGACCGGTACCCCTACGCATCGGCCACCCGCGCCCAGATGCTCGAACGGCTGAACCGGGTCGCAGACGCGGTTCCGGAATGGTCGCAGGCTGCGGCACTGGCCCGCACCACCGCCGAACGAGAGTTCTTCCAGGCCAACGCAGTTCGGTGCTCGTCCGACCAGGAACAGACGAAACGGCCGGAGCGCTCGGATCAATGAGCGCTCCGGCCGTCGAAGTCGGCGGAAGATCAATCCTGCGACGTGCTCCGGAACTTGTGATTGCGCACGTGGACCGGTAATTCGGCGAGCCGGTCCTTGCGGCTCTGGGCCGCAGGTTTGGCGAGCCAATTGACGTAGGCGAGCTGATCGTCGTGACGCAGCGACTCGAAGATCGACTGCGCTTCCTCGTCCTGGGAAAGGGCGGCAACCATGTCGTCTGGCACGGCAACACCGGTGGTGGTGATCATGAAGGAACTCCTCACGTCATTGGGAAGGCGTCCCCTCAGTGTGCGCCGCTTCTCACTCGAATGCCCCACACGACGCGGGGCCCCGACGTTCGACCCGCCCCGGAGTCATCGGCGGAGTCCTCGGCGAAGTGGGACAGGACGGGGTGTCATCGGGCGCACCGTACGATCAGATGGTCCTCACCTGCGGGCCGATCAGTTCGTCGGCCGACCCCACCCGAAGGAATTGCCTGTGCTCCGCGACCGTTCTGCCGGTTCACTCCGCCCCGCTGACGCTCCTGGCGCCACTGCGAGCATCGCGAATTCGGCAGCCGGGGCCGCAACGGGTGGCGACACCGTCACGCTGGCGGGATGGGTGGCCCGTCGGCGGGACCACGGCGGCGTCATCTTCATCGATCTCCGTGACTCCTCCGGCATCGTGCAGGTCGTCTTTCGGGAAGGCGAGATCCTCGAGCAGGCACATCGCTTGCGCAGCGAGTTCTGCGTGCAGGTCACCGGCGTCGTCGAGGTTCGTCCAGCGGGCATGGACAACGCCGAGCTGAGCACCGGCGGAGTCGAGGTCAACGCTACGAGCCTGACGGTGCTGAGCGAGTCCGCTCCGCTGCCCTTCCAGATCGAGTCCGATTCGGAGATCGGTGAGGAAACTCGGCTCAAGTACCGCTATCTCGACCTGCGGCGAAGTGGTCCGGCCGCAGCCCTTCGACTGCGTTCGGCGGTGAACAGAGCTGCGCGGGAGGTGCTGGACGGGCACGACTTCGTCGAGATCGAGACGCCGACGCTGACGAAGTCGACGCCGGAAGGCGCGCGCGACTTCCTGGTGCCGGCCCGCCTGCGCCCGGGCAGCTGGTACGCGCTGCCGCAGTCGCCGCAGTTGTTCAAGCAGTTGCTGATGGTGGCCGGTATGGAGCGGTACTACCAGATCGCCCGCTGTTATCGGGACGAGGATTTCCGCGCCGACCGCCAGCCCGAGTTCACCCAGCTCGACATCGAGATGTCGTTCGTGGACCAGGACGATGTGATAGCGCTTGCCGAGCAGGTGGTGAGCTCCCTCTGGAAGCTGATCGGGCACGAGATCTCAACGCCCATACCGAGAATGACGTTCCGCGACGCCATGGACCGGTACGGCTCCGACAAGCCGGACCTGCGCTACAAGGCCGAGCTGATCGAACTCACCGACTACTTCAAGGACACCCCGTTCCGCGTTTTTCAGGCCCAGTACGTCGGGGCGGTGGTGCAGCCGGGTGGCGCGGCCACCCCTCGACGCGGCTTCGACGCGTGGCAGGAGTGGGCCAAGCAGCGGGGCGCCAAGGGTCTGGCCTACGTCACGGTCGCCGACGACGGCACGCTCGGTGGTCCGGTCGCCAAGAACATCTCCGAGCCGGAGCGGGCTGGGCTCGTCGCTGCCGCCGGCGCGAAGCCGGGAGACGCCATCTTCTTCGGGGCCGGCACCCGGCGCACCTCGCAGGAGCTGCTGGGCGCCGCTCGGTTGGAGATCGCCCGTCGGGGCGGTCTGATCGACGAAGGCGCCTGGGAATTCGTCTGGATCGTCGACCCTCCGCTGTTCGAGCTGGTGGCCGAGTCCTCGGACGACGCAGCTACCGCGGTCGGCGGGGCCGACAGCACCTGGACCGCGGTGCACCACGCCTTCACGTCGCCCAAGCCGGAGTTCCTCGAGACCTTCGACACCGATCCAGGCAGCGCGCTGGCCTATGCCTACGACATCGTCTGCAACGGCAACGAGATCGGCGGTGGATCGATCCGTATCCATCGCCAGGACATCCAGGAACGCGTCTTCGCCATCATGGGCCTGACGCAGCGCAGCGCTCGGGAGAAGTTCGGTTTCCTGTTGGACGCCTTCACCTTCGGCGCTCCGCCGCACGGCGGAATCGCCCTGGGTTGGGACCGGATCGTGATGCTGCTGGCCGGGGCGGACTCCATTCGCGAGGTGATTGCGTTCCCGAAGTCCGGCGGTGGCTACGACCCGTTGACGTCGGCGCCCGCGCCGATCACCCAGGCGCAGCGCCGGGAGGCGGGTGTGGACACCGTGCCGGCGAAACCGAAGACAGCCGACTGATCGCGCGGCCGACGGGTGTTGCATCTGCGTCTTCTGGTTCCGACGGAACTCAGTGCTGCAGTTCTGGCGCTGTTGGGGCGGTCTGCCGGCGTCAGCAATGTCAGCGCAGTCGCGGGCGTGGCTCGGGAGCCGCGCGGAGATCTGATCGAGCTGGAGGCCACCCGGGAATGCGCCGACGAGCTCATCGAGGAGCTGAAGCATCTCGGGCTGGGCGATGCCGGCGCCATCTCGGTCAGCCCGGTGGGGCTTTCGCTCTCCCTGCTGTCGGACAAGGCGCAGCGGCAGGCGCCCGGCAATTCCTCGGACTCGGTGATCTGGCACCAGATCGAGGCCAGAGCTGCTGAGGACTCCTTGTTGTCCGGAACATTCCTGGCCTTCTTGACGATCGCCACCCTGTTGGCCGGAATCGGAATCATCGAGAATTCGCCCATCACCGTCGTCGGCGCCATGGTGGTCGGCCCCGAATTCGGACCGCTCGCAGCACTGTCCGTGGGGTTGGTCCGCGGTCGGCCGAAGCTGACCAGGCGGGGTGCGGTAGCCCTGTTGGTCGGATTTCCGATCGCCATGGTCATCGCCGCGCTGGGCGCCTGGATCGCGCTGCGCACCGGCCTGTTCACCAAGCAGAGCCTCGACCGCAATGCCCAGGTGGAGTTCATCTACGAGCCCGGAGTGTTCTCACTGGTCGTGGCGCTGCTGGCCGGCGCGGCCGGCATGCTGTCAACGACGAGCCAGAAATCTGCTGCACTGGTCGGCGTGTTCATCTCGGTGACCACGGTTCCAGCCGCCGGTTATGTCTCGGTCGCCATCGTTCTCGGAGAATGGCGGCAGGTCGGTGGTTCCGCGTTGCAACTGCTGATCAATCTGCTGGGAATCGTGGTGGCGGGGGTCGTCACGCTGTTGATCGTCCGACGTGTCGATGTGTACCGGGCCGATGTCCGCGATCGCCGAGCAGCTGCCGCCACGGATCAACTCGGACCCCGGCGCTGAACTGCTACCACACGGTTTTTCG
>JAABUU010000442.1_pt1 | contig 93798 bp, 85 predicted proteins | sample 5559301 | NCBI WGS metagenome assembly JAABUU01 (sample SAMN10711884, study PRJNA513360) | rock metagenome | isolation source: Antarctica rocks | place: Antarctica: Victoria Land, Richard Nunatak white | reverse complement strand
TGCATATTCTTTGATGCAAATGCTAAATCAAGTACTGAGCTTGACTGATTTGAATAGCTGTGATATGTGTTTATATCAGAAGTGTTAATCAGATTGCATTTATGTAAATTTACTCACTTTATTAATGTTTTCGTTCTAATAAAGTTTGAAATTTTTGCGTTTCATCAACTATGATGTGCATTAAAGTCTTCGACGATAATAACTTTTTGCTCTGAATTTAGCATAACTTTTGCTAATTTTCGCTCAATCATGTATAATTGCTCGTTATCTGCATTTTGTGACTTTTCATTGTAAATATTGAACAATAAAATTTCTCTTTGAATTTTATTGTTTGCTATTGATATTGCTTGCATATCTTTGCTATTGACTATGTCTGATCTTGATGTGCATGTAAATTTCTTTGCGTTTTTCGTAACAAATATCAATACTCTGACATGAGTATTCTGAACATTTGATTTGATGCAGATAAATGATGAATGTGAAATTGTTATATTTTCGACTTTCATTCATGATTCTTATAGTATAACAATGTCTGTCTTGTTTTTCGCAAATTTCATGCATGCATAATTTGCGTTGATCTTGCGCAATTGTGCTGTAGAATTCAAATATTCAACGTGTTTACAAAGCTTTCGTCATTTGCATTGTTTTGTGACATTTCGAATGCAATACTCATTACAATTTCGTGACTAGATGATCTTTTTGTGAGCTAATAAACTGAGCTGTCTGATATGTTTTACACATTGCGTTATTTGCGAAGTATGCATTTTGACAGTTGCAACATCTAGAAATCATGTGATTGCATGATTATTCATCTTTGCACATAAATAATTGACATTTATGATTTCAGATCTGATGATTTCGCTTGCAGTACAAGCATCTTGATGATCTGTTGACATTGATCATTTGATTGATAGTCTCAATATTCGACTGTTTGATATGTTGATCTCGCAGCTAAGAGTCATTTTTTCAGATGTCTTTGCACTTTTGCTTCAATTTTGAACATTATTTTCATCTTTTGATAATCATATTGAATTGATTATCAGCTTCAATTCAGAGTTGTACTTCTTTAGCTCAATTCTCAGATATTTCATTTCAATCTTCATGTTGAAAATTTCAATTTTCAGACTGTGTATGACTATTTTGTGTCATTTCTCATCTTTCTTAATGCTTTTAACATCAAAAACATGCTTTCATATTGCTCTTTGCGCTAGTAAGACATCTGCAATGTATTTTTTCAAAATCATCAAAACAATGTTGTTTTTCTTTAGCATTTTGACTATCGTGACGACTCTTAGATCGATTTTCGTCTTTTTCAATGTGTTATTCATCTAATCTCACATTTTCATTGTCTTCAACGTTCAGTTCTCATTTTTGAAATTGACAATGAGTCTTCTTTCACGATACAATATTTCTTGTGATTTGGACGAGAATTTCTTGATAATCAGGTTTTATTCGTCTGCATTTGCATCTGCATTTGCATTTGCATTTGCATTTATGTTTGCATTTGCATTTGCATTTGTGACTTGAGCTGCTTTTTGTGCATATGTGAGCTTCTGCGTTGATTTTTGCGAATTTTGCATGACTTGCAACGTTTGCAAAATCTGCGTCTTCTGCAACATTTGCAAATTCTCTGTCATTTGCTTTGCATTGATTTTCTTTTTGATGTCTTCAGCATTTTGTTGAATCAATTGTAGAATGATCTTCAGTTTGTTGTTTATTTGACTTTGAAGTCAATCTATTTGCTTCTGAATCAAGTTTTCTATGCTTTCGTTGCATGCTCTTCAAATGTAGATTAAGCTATGACTTATAGTCTCTTTATGTTCTAATATTGCTTGTCTTAGCTGATTGACTGCAAATTCAATTCTTTCGCGCAATCTCTTTATCTGCATCTTTTTAGAGATGACATCATAGTACTTGCTTGTACTAACTTTGATGTTAACTTCTTTTTGCGAACTTTTCATTGCTTTTCGCTTTTTCATTTCTTTGAATTTCACAATCGCTTGTGTTTGCTCTTTTTGCTGCGAATTCGCATTTTGCAGATTGATTGTATTCTTGTCATTATGCGCGTTTGCATGTAAATTTAGCATTAATGCATTAAGTGAACTAAACATGTATTGCGTTTTTCTATTTACTGATGTGAACGATTTTTGTTGACTGCAAAATAAATCAACAATGTCGTTCTGCAGTTGTTTGCTTGTTGATGAACTCATGCTAAGTTCATCTCATAGATTTGTTTCAATTTCTAATGTTGACTTTTTGATTTCTATCGTTGATGTTTTGAATTCTGATGCTGAGCTATTGCTTCTACTGAGTTTCGCGTTACTATTCGCGAAACGAAACGAGAAAGAGCGCATAAAGCGACTCTTTATATTTCTTTTCATAAAGAGTTTTTTCGAGTTTCAAGCTTCAAGCTTCTAGAAAATTCACTTGACATCACTTAAATGTTTCTTTAATCTCTTACTCAGAGCGTTTTACATAAACAATAACTTTAGTGTAAAGATTTCTCAATTTCTATCTTGAAACCTGCAATAAATCGCCTTCTATTATTGACTTATGTCAGACGAAAATGATATAAATCTAGTCTGCAAGAGTCTAGATTACTCTTTGATTTGATGAACTTGTATATCTGAAACACTTTCTTTTCTTCAACTTTGTTCAGAAAGTTGATTCAAAATTGATTTTTGATCAACTTTATTGCATCATGATATGAATTTCACATTTGCATTATTTCTGTTCATGCATCATCAGTTCTACATCTTTTTCAAATTCGCTTTTTTGATGACAGTGCTTTTCACATTTCAATGAGCTCATTGTTTCATCAGAGTTTCGATTTTGCACATATTCGCTGTTTAAATACAAATAACTTCACTGCACTCTTGATGCATTCAATCAAGTAAATGACTTTTCTCTTTAAATTGATAGTTCTTTGCATTTTGATAATCATTTCATTCTTCGTCTTTTGTAAGTGCATGTTGAATTTCTTTCAGTTGACTTTTTGCAAATTGTAAGATGCATTTAGCGAGTTTTCGATCAATTTCATCTTTTCTGTGACTATCATAAACAGAATTACTTCATGATTGAACTCTGTGTCTGCATCTTCATTCACATGTCAGTTCTTAATGTAGTTTTGCACACTTCTTGATGCAAAAGCTAAATCAATTACTGAGCTTAATCTTTTGAAATAACTGTGATAAGTGTTTATATTCAATGTATTAATCAGATTGCAGTCATGCATTCTTACTCAGTTTATCAATGCTTTCATTCTAATGAAATTTGCGATCTTCGCGTTTCATCAGCTATGATGCACATTAAAGTCTTCTGCAATAATAACTTTTTGATTGTCATTTAGTCTAATCTTTGCTAACTCTCACTCAATCATGTATGATTGCTTCTTCTCTGCGTTTTGTGCTTTTTCATTATATATGTTAAGCAACAAAATTTCATTTGAAATTTTATCATTTACTATCATTATCGCTTGTATATCTTTGCTGTTGACTATGTCTGATCTTAATATGCAGATAAACTTTCTTATGTTTTTCATAATAAATATCAGTACTTTGACTTGAGTTTTCTGAATATTTGATTTGATGCATATAAACGACGAATGTGAGATTGTTATATTCTCATCTTTCATTCATGATTCTTGCAAAATAACAATATTCGCTCTGATTTTTGCAAACTTCATGCATGCATGCATAATTTGCATTGATCTTGCGCAGTTGTGCTGTAGAATTTGAATATTCAATTCATTTGCAAAGCTTTCGTCATTTGCAATATTTTGAGAGTTTTCTGATGTGATACTCATTACAATTTCTCGATCAGATGATCTCTTTGAGTCCTAATGAGCTGAGCTGTCTGATATGTTTCACACATTATGTTATTTGCAAAGTGTGCATTTTGACAATTACAGCACTTTGATATCATGTGATTGCATGATTGCTGTTTTCTGCATGTAAGCAGCAAACATTTATGCTCTCATGTCAGATGATTTCATTCACAGAACAAGCATCTTGATGATTTATTGCACTTGTTTTGCAAATGTTCAAATGTTTGACATCTTTGATACTGATTGCTTGATCAATACTTTCAATATTTGATTGTTCAATATGTTGATCTCGCTGTTAAAACTCATTTTTTCAGATGTTTTTATGCTTTGACTTCGATTTTGAATGTCAGTATTATTGAAACATGATTCTTTCTTACTTTATTTTCATCTTTTGATAATCATATTGAATTGATTATCAGCTTCAATTCAGAATTGTACTTCTTTAGCTTGATTCTCAGATATTTCATTTTGATCTTCATGTTGAAAATATTGATTTTCAGACTGTGTATCACTATCTTGTATCATTTTTCATTCTTCTTGATACTTTTGACTTTGAATATATGCTCTCATATATTTCTTTGCTTCAGTAGAGCTTTCGTGATGTATTTCTCTGAAATCATTAAAGCAATATTGTTATCTCTTTGTGTTTTAGTCATTGTAATGACTATTATGTCAAACTTTGCCTTCTTCAGTGCGTTGTTCACTGCATTGCGCATTTTCATCGTTTGTAGAATTCAGTTCTCATTTTTCGAAGTGACTATCAATCTTCTTTCGCGATATGATATTTCTTGTGACTTTGACGAGAGTTTTTTGATAATCAGATTTCATTCGTCTGCATTTGCATTTGCATTCACATTTGCATTTGTGTTTGCATTTGCATTTGCGCTTGTGACTTAAGCTGCTTTTTATGCATATGTGAGCTTCTGCGTTGATTTTTGCGAATTTTGCATGACTTGCAACGTTTGCAAAATCTGCGTCTTCTGCAACATTTGCGAATTCTCTGTCATTTGCTTTGCATTGATTTTCTTTTTAATGTTTTCAGCATTTTGTTGAATCAATTGTAGAATGATCTTCAGTTTGTTGTTTATTTGACTTTGAAGTCAATCAATTTGCTTCTGAATTGAGTTTTCTATGCTTTCATTGCATGCTCTTTGAATGTAGATTAAGTTATAACTTATAGTTTCTTTCTGTTCTGATATTGCTTGTCTTAGCTGATTGATTGCAAATTCAATTCTTTCACGCAGTCTTTTTATCTGCATCTTTTTAAAGATGACATCGTAGCACTTGCTAGTACTAACTTTGATGCTAACTTCTTTTTGCAAACTTTTCATCACTTTTCGCTTTTTCATTTCTTTGAATTTCACAATCGCTCATGTTTGCTCTTTTTGCTGCAAATTTGCATTTTGTAGATTAATTGTATTCTTGTCGTTGTGCGCATTTGCATGTGAATTTAGCATTAATGCATTAAGTGAACTAAACATGTATTGCGTTTTTCTATTTACTGATGTGAGTGATTTTTGTTGATTGCAAAATAAATCAACAATGTTGTTTTGCAGTTGTTTGCTTGTTGATGAACTCATGTTAAGTTCATTTCATAAATTTGTTTCAATCTTTAACATTGACTTTTTAATTTCTATTGTCAACATTTTAAATTCTGACACTGAGTTATTTATTGCTTCTGCTGAGTTTCACGTTATCATTCGCGAAACTGAGCGAGAAAGAGTGCATAAAGCGACTCTTTATATTTCTTTTCATAGAGAGTTTTTTTGAGTTTTAAGCTTCGAACTTCTAGAAAATTCACTTGACATCACTTAAATATCTTTTTAATCTTTTATTCAGAGCATTTCATGTAAGCAGTAACTTTAGTGTAGAGATCTCTCAATTTCTATCTTGAAATCTGCAATAAATTGCTCTTTATTATTGACTTATGTCAGATGAAAATGATATAAATCTAGTCTTCAAGAGTCTAGATTACTCTTTTTGATAGAAAATGCTTGATGCAATTGCTTTATATCTCATGTATCAAAGTAGTTGCATTATCTCGCTCAGAATAGTAATGACTAATCTCAACTTATTATCTTGCACATCAAGAAAAGATAAAACAGATAGTAATTTGATAAGAAATGTTGTACTTCTTTGAAACAACATTGTTCTTTATGCAATCTTTGAATGCAAAAGAATTCAATTTCGATTTTTGCATCAGTACACAGTCTTTTATGCTGTTCTGAAGTCAATTAATGACTTGTTCTTTTCATGTGAGTTTGCTCTTTGATTTATTAATCAAATTACTGTCTGAATTGATGATTCTTTCTTCTGTGTTGATGAACTCTCGTTTCGTCGTCGATTTTGATCTGTGTAAGCATGAAAAATTTCAATTTTCGATTTTTGACTTGTGATGCAATCATCTGTAAAGTTATTGAGTTGAATGAAGACTTGTTTTGATTGTATGATTGTGCTCTATAACTTGTTGATCAATTTGATATATCATATGCTTCAATAAATCGCTGTTGTTATTGCTTTCATTTAACTATTCTTGTGTTCTTGTATTCATTGATCTTGTTGATTCATTCTATAAATTGAAACTACTCAAGACTATGCATATACATGATGTATTTCATTCAAAGCTTCTTTATTTCATCATTAATGACTTTCTGTCTGATCAGAAGAATAAATTCTCAGAATCAATAGTAATAAACGATGAAGATGAATAAAAAATCAACAATATATTGAACTTTCAATGATATCAAAAATAACTTCAATATCAAGTCAAATGAAAGAGTTATGACAATGATCTCAACTGATATAACGCTGATGATAACGAATTTATGAACGCTCAAGAGATGATCAATGACTTTCATATTAAATATTCAAGAAAAGCGCACTAAGAAACAACATTCATATGAACATGAATATTTAAGAAAGAAAAATAATGTTATGATTTTAGTCTTCATTTATTCTTTCTAGCTCTGATCTGAGTTTCATTCTAATTAAGTCTAGTGAGCACTTAAGTTAAAAATGATGTCATTGAAACTCTGCATCATATGTGTAAGACATTAATTCAATTGAGTCTAGCACAAAATTGAGAAATACACATATAAGAATTGAGTTCTTTTCTGTAAATACTTTTCTTTCTTAACATTTATTTATTAATTAAATGATACTTATATGACTTACTTTTGCTGATTTTTAAGTTTTAACACTCAACATTTTCTTCATTTACATTACATTCTTTCTGTGTCACAACATGTTTTCTTTAAGTTTAATGCAGTCTTTGAACATTACATAAATAGAAGTTTTTGTATCATTCTTCTTTTATATTCTTAATGTTCAATAATAATAATAAATTCATACACTTTTGTGACATTGATTAAGTTGACTCATGAGAAACTCTATGCTATTTATATCGAGTGAACAAAACTCTCTGAGATAGAAAATCACTCGCTGTTTATACAACTGCTTCACGCAGTTGAAACTATTATTATGAGACTATGTATCAAATTAGTTCATATTGATTGCATGTTAAAGAATGAGTGACTCAGTCACTTTAAATTGCTTCAGAAGCTTCGTTTTTATCATTATTCTTGCAGCTGCTTTGAGACTTTTCATGATAGTGACAATTATTCAATAGTTCAAGAAGTCAACATCTTGTAGCATTCTTGATTGCAGATGCAATCAGTTCAAGCAATGCATGAGTACATGTTTCATCATCTGATGATTTCAGTTGCAGTCACATTGCATGCTATCTGCATCTGAAACATTTCTGAAGTGCAGATAAACATTCAAATCTATGCATTCAATTCTGATGTGAATGATGAGAATGTTTTCAATCTTCTAAAAATCATTTTGCATCTTTATCATCTTGTTGAACAAATGCAATCTTTGTGTTGAAGTGATGTGAACATCTGCAATGCATTTTCTATATTTTTCTCATCATTGCTTTCACTGACTTCTGTGATACTACACTATTGTGATGCTGTCACTAGTCAAAATCATTGCAGTGAGAGTTAATCACTTGCATCTTGACTGTATTTTCGCATCTTCTTAAATTGATTTGTTCAGAAGCGTCACTTTCTTGATGATAAAAAAGCGAGAAATAATGCAATTGATGCTCATCAGATGAGTGTGTATCAGTTTGCATGCTTATCTGATTTTCTGCGTATAATTATTGACTCAACTGCATAACATGATCTTGTCTTGCAGCATGTTCAGATGAACATGTAGCAAGCTTGTGTACATTTCTACTTTCAGTATCTCAATGCTTACTCTTTTAAATATCTTTGCAACGTGATGCAGAATCTGATTCTATAATGTTTCAAGTTTGCATTCTTTGTTTGACAGTTCTTTCTCTTTTTCTCGCTGATGTCAAACTGATGCTTCAAATTCAATTTCTGATCTTACTACTGCTGAGTATATTTATCTTGCTTTTGTGAAGATTATCTTTCATGTGAAGATTTTAAGTTGACTAAGTGTTTATTGAAAATATGTTGTATACATTGCATGCAACATATATAAAGCATAATTTCTATGCTGATTTTTCTCTTAGACTTGAGAGATTACTTAAAGAGTTTTCTTGCAACAGATTCATAGTTTAAGATGAATAAGATCTTTCACTGTTTAAATTTCAACAGTTTACTTTTTAAGCATGAGTTGCAGATGTTTCATCTGTGATACACATGCATATTGCAGTTGATTTCTTCTTTAATCACATCAACACACACTACTGTTCTTTCAAGCTATACAAATGATGTTTTCAACTAGAGATTGACTTTATCATTAAGACATTCAAGAGTCAGAACTCAGTAAAGAAGTAAGATTCTTAAGATTGACAATTGTCATCATTGTATATCATGCTTTGCAGACACTCACTTCACTTGTTAAATGTGTAACTCATCTGTTTCATGTTATTTGTAAAGATCTTTCTTGTGCAGATTAATTGTATTTTGCAAAGATGTTCATATGCTACACTTTTAATCAGACAACATAGTTTAATCATTCTTTACTAATTCGCTTGTGTTTCTTTTCTTTTAACAAAGTTTTCTCGTCAACATATTGCTTATGTATAGAATGTCTGTATCTGAATGTTTATTAAACAATATTAACAAGATTCTTGAGTTTGCTTGTGTTGAACTTAACAAGTCTTATAAGTTACTTATGTTGTAGTAACAGACATGTAGTCTTAACAAGATTTATACGTAGTTAGCATGTAAATTTAAAGAATGTTTGTGATTCAAGTTCTTTCTGCTAATCACTTTCAACAGATCAAATGCAAAAGTGTTCTGTCTCAGTTCTTGTCATTGCAATGACGAGATACTGAATTGAATGATTTTCATAAGCGATTTTTCTCGTAGTTCTGCGTTTTATTTAACTTTCTCATCTGCATGCAGATTGTTTATAGCATGCACATTGAGATTATTAAAGTCTGTGCAATTGCAAAAACTCTGCACACGATCAATGCACAACGCTTCATCATCATGCAGCATCTTAATGTCATTCAAACTTTTAATAATCTTTTACTTTACTATAGCTAAACAGTAGATTTGTAGTCAGCATCGCGTACAGATGAGTTTCATCGCTGATCTCTTAATGTTCAATTATAACTATCTTTAAAGATTAAGCATTATCAATCTCATTCTTCACTGATTGAATCATTTAAACATGATTTCAACAGTGATTTTTTATCTCAAAGAGTTTTGTTCACTCAACACATATAACATAAAGTTTTTCTTATAAGTTGATTTAATTAATGTCATAAAAGTGTATGAATTTATTATTATTATTATAATTAAACAAGATTTATGAAAATAATATGATAATATAATATTTTAAGCAAATACAGAATGAATATATATTATGATAGAGTTAATTATTAAGAAGTTCTTAATAACTTAAGAAAATTAATTGATTATAAAAAGTTTATCAAGCATTATTAAGTTGAACATGACATAACTTATAAACTAATCATTAAGTTAAGTTTCAATATCAATCTTTTGACTTAACTCAAGTACTTAATGTTAGAAGTCAGCATAAAGTGAGTCATATGAATTGTTAGAGGTCAGCATAGAGCGAGTCATATGAGTGTAATGTAACGAGTATATAAATGCTAAGGAAGAAAAGTATCTAGAAGAGAAGAGTCGACTATTTATATGACTCAGAAGAACATAAGTTAACTCTGAATAGAGTTGACTTCAAAACAACTCGATAGTCTAGTGACGAGCGATCGACGATAGTCAGAAACATAGTCATCAACATAGTCATCAACATAGCTATCAACATAGATGCGTAGCTAGAATCATAACAGTATTTCTCTCTCTTCAACGATTCATGTTTGCATGAATGTATTTTCTTAGCCTTGTGTAGAATCGAAATGTCTATTGTAGCAGACTAGCTATGTAGAAAGAAATCGACTTGCTCAGCGAAGAGGTCGACTATTGGCTGATGTCATTGAAGCAGACTCACTAGAAGGAAATCGACTAGCTCAGCGAAGAGATCGACTATTGACTGATGTCATTGAAGCAAACTCACTGATCGACTTGCTCATTGAAGAGATCGACTTTGAGCTCGTCATTGTAGCAGGCTCACTAGTTGCATGTGAATGTATGATCAGATTCACTAATGAGTAGAACGATGAGAGCGAGTAGATCATTGCATTGAGAATAGATGTCATTGAAGCAGACTCACTAGTTGCACGTGAACTGATAGGCGAATCGATTCACTGATAGGTAAAGCGATGTGAATAGGTAGATCATTGCATTGACGAAAGATGTCATTGTAGCAGACTCACTAGTTGCACATGAACGAGTAGGCGAATCGATTCACTGATGGGTAGAATGATGAGAAGATAAATCATTGCATTGACAGTGTCATTGTAGCAGACTCACTAGTTGCATGTGAACGAGTCGACAGATTGATTCACTGATAGGTAGAGCGATGTGAGTAGATGAGTCATTGCATTGACGAAAGATGTCATTGTAGCAGACTCACTATTTGCACATGATCGAGTTGACGAATCGATTCACTGATAGATAAAGCGATGAAGGTGAGTAGATCATTGCTTTGACGATGTCATTGAAGCAGACTCACTGAGAAGTTTGCTCATCGAGATAGAGACTTCACGCAGTTTTAGACTGGTCTCTTTGATTGCTCTTTGAGATAGAGACTTCACGCAGTTCTATGACTGATCTCGTTTGTTCATCAAATTCGAAGAATTTCTTGCGAATCTGAATGAATGATTAATTCGCTGATCTTCTGATCTAGTCGAATGATTTCGATCGTTTGTTTATACTCGCTGATCAGCGCATGAGTTCAAATCTTTTGTTTATTCTCGCTGAATCAGCTCACGAGGGAAGAAAGATGAGTGCTGCTGACGATTGCAAGTCGGCTAGACCAAATGTCAATAGTGGGTTGAAGAGTCAACAGAAGCACTCGAGAGTCGATGCAGATTATTTCACTTCGTCTGTAACGAAGAAGCATTTATATAATGTTAGAGATCAGCATAGAGCGAGTCATATGAGTGTAATGTAACGAGTATATAAATGCTAAGAAAGAAAGATATCTAGAAGAAAAGAGTCGACTATCTATATGACTCAGAAGAACATAAGCTAACTTTGAATAGAATTGATCTTGAAACAACTCTATAGTCTAGCGACGAGCGGTCGACGATAGTCATCAACATAGTCATTAACATAGCTATCAACATAGATGCGTAGCTAGAATCGTAACATGAATGTCATTTAACTAATAAATAAATACTAAGAAAGAAAAGTATTTACAGAAAAGAACTCACTGTTATATGTGTATGCTTTAGCTTTATGCTAAACTTAAAAAGATTGACATCTTACACATATGAAGCAAAGTCTCAATGATAATATGACTAAATCAGATTCTCACTAGACTCAATTAGAATGAAATCAGACGAAGACTAGATGAAGAATAAATGAAGATTAGAATCATAATATTACTTCTCTTTCTTGACTATTCATGTTCATATGAATGTTATTTCTTAGTGCGCTTTTGTTGAATATTTAATATGAAAGTCATCAATCACTTCTTGAGCATTCATAAATTCGTCATCATTAACGTTATATCAGTTGAGATCATTATCATAACTCTTTCATTTGACTCAATATTGAAGTCATCTTTAATATCATTAAAAGTTCAATATATTGTTGATTTCTCATTCATCTTCATCATTTATCATTATTGATTTCAAAGATTCATTCTTCTGATCAGACAGAGAATCATTAACAATGAAATGAAGAAGATCTGAATGAAATACATCATGTATATATATAATGTCTGATAGTTTCAATTTATAGAAGAAGTCAATAAAATCTGTGATCTTGAATGAATCAAGCATCTTGTCATTCAATTTTTTGAAGAGTCTCGCTGTAATAATGTTTTATTCATTCAGAAACATCTTTGATTCAATCTTGTAATTGATTTTCTTTCTATGCTTGTTAGCTTGATTCATCATTTGTTCTTATGTTTTGATCAAAGCTTCATGAGTGAAGATTAATATTTTATTCATTTGTTCAGATATATTCTTGATTCGATTGATCTGCAAACGTTCGCAGATGCTTTCATACTTAATGATGTCAGAGTTGAAACTCATATGAGAATGAAATCTCTTGTTCATGAAGAAGAAGATCAAGAAAATGACTGATAACAAGATATTATTGTTGACAAACTTGATCATGAGTAGTCATTTAAATCAGTCATTCTGCATATACAAGCAGAAAAATCAAAAATAACACTTGATGTTCTGATTAACTTGTTTGCTTTGATCATTGATCTGAAAATGATAAATGATGAACAATTGAAGAGAAATGTTCAGTCGTTTGCAAAGAAACTTTCATAGTATAGAAATGAATTGCAAATCTCGATCAGGTACTATGAAGCTTAATAAATCATGAGTTTAATATACTCATTGAATCAGCATTTCAGCTGTCTTTTCAGCTGTAATATCTTCATCATCAGTAATGCAAGAAATATAATGTCTTTCTTTTAATAATTTGCAAATAACAATCAAAATAACGTTGTAATCATATGAATTAAATAAATTGATAATGAAGTTCATTACTATGTCTTGTCATCACTGTTCAGATATCAATAAAGATTGAAGCAAGTCATTTGATTTATTTCTAGATGTCTTTGAACATTGACAGATATAGCAGTTTTGAATATATCAATCTATCGTTTTTTGCATGAATAATCAATAGTAATTTCGCTTTATGACTTTCACAGTTCTAAGAATATCAGAATGATCAACTGATGATTGATCATGCATCTCACGAATCAGATTCATTTGTAGAAGTTTGTTGAATGAAACTCATAACTGACTATCATGATACAAGACTTCATTCTGAGTTTGAAAATTCTTCAATTTAATATCTTCATATTGTGTCTCATCTTTTGCTATTGCTTCACGAAGTAACATACAATTCTCGTTAATCTCATTAATCTTAAGAATATGTTTATAGATTAATTCACTGATGTTCTTCTTTAAATCAGCAATTTTCATTTAATTTAAAGTCAGAATAGTGATTTGTTGATAATGAACACGCTCATCTTCTGAATCTCTGAGCACGACGTTAGCTTAATGAGTTAATGCATTGATCTTGATGTTTTGTTTATCAGATTAATACATTATTCTAAAGTTGAAATCAGTGAGCTTCTGAACTCAATGCATCTGATGTCTGCTCAGCTTTTTATCTTTCATCAACAAGATGAGTGCTTGATGATCAATGAACATCTTAATAATAATTTCAGTTAATTTCAGTTCAAATCATCAGTGTTCAAATGCTCAAATGATGATCAGAAGTTCTTTATCATATATTTTGTAGTTGCATTCAGCAAAAGACATGTTCTTGCTATAAAAAACAATTAAATGTAATACTTCTTCATTATTATATTAAGAGAGAACTTCATCATTAGCGTAGTTGAATGAATCAATTTCAAGAATAGTTTTACAAGTTTAATTAAAGTGACGTAGTATAAAAGTCTTGATCATACATTTCTTCATATGATCAAAGATGATTTGACAAACTTCATTTCATTCAAATATAATCTTCTTTTGAGTAAGTTGAATCATTAAATGAATAATCTTCGAAAAGTTCTTGATGAAGCATCAATAAAAGTTGCAAAAGTCAATGAAGAATTGCATCTGAGTAAGATTATTGAGTGTAGATTAATTAATAACTGCTTGTATCTTTCAAGAATTCATCTTCAATTCTTCAATAAACATCAAAAGTTTTAAAAAGATGATTTTCTGCATATGAAACTTGCATTTGTTTATGTTTATCTGTAGATTGATCTCTCATAGTTTGTTTAAAATTAATTATACATGTTACTTGTGTTTCTTCAAGATCTTGCTGTAAATGATAATGTCATCTAGATAAATCTGACAGAACTGATGTAAATATTCAAACAACATGTCATTTATATAATGTTGATAAAACATTGATTCATTGATTAATTTAAAGAGCATTACATGATATTTGTATGAGTTGAAGAAAATAATAAAGATAGTCAAATCTTTGTTATTTGAATGCATGCATAGTTTGTTGAACATGACAATGATGTTCAATCAAGTCAGATACTTGCTTTCTTGTATATGAGTGAAAGTCTCGTCTATCAATGACAAAGAATAGTGATTTCGTTTAATTAAAGCATTGAACTTTCTGTAATTAATACAGAAATGCAGACTATCATCTTTCTTTTCAATGAACAAAATGAGTAAGACATATGATGCGAAGCTGAAGAAAATGAACTCTTTGTTTAAATGATTAGTCAGATACTTCTTTATCTTCTGAAGCTTGTGATTGAACATCTGATATAATCTGCTTCAAGAAAGTGTCTCTTCATTAATTAACTTAATTTTGTGATCATAGAAACGATGTAATGATAGCTGATTAATTATTGCTCAATCGAAGATATTTAAATAGTCATGATATTCAAAGAGAAGCTTAATCTTGACTTGCTTGAGAACTTCAGCGTAAGAAAGTTCATGCAGATTCACTTCTTCAGACTTGTTTTCAACTGTAGTTATGAATTGATCAATTTTCAAAATGATAACAGCAAAGATCTTGACATCTGATCATTTGACTAACATTTTTGTTACGATTCTAGCCTTCGTCTATTCTTCAACTAGTCTTCGCCTGATTTCATTCTAATCAAGTCTAGCGAGAATCTGATTTAAAGATGATGTCATTAAGACTCTGCATCATATATATAAGATATTAACTTAATTGAGTCTAGCACAAAGCTGAGAAACACACATATAAGAATCGAGTTCTTTTCTGTAAATACTTTTCTTTCTTAGTATTTATTTATTAGTTAAATGACATCTTTATGACTTGCTTTAAATCGACTTCTAACGATAGATAAATACTAATCAACTACTCTGTTATCAATGTGTAGATGATACGAAATAATTTACTTCGTTTATTCAGAAAAGTTGCAAGAAATTCTTTGAATTACTTTCATCAAAACACACATTCAAATTCACTCAAATTTATCAAATTTATCAAATTTATCAAATCAATCACTAAATCTTATCATAATCAAATTTATCTTTATCTTCAATCTTTCACAATGATACACAACTTTGAATCAGTTGAGTCATAAACAGCTCATCTGCTTAAAAGCACTGTTAGTAAATGAGTTTTTCTTATTTCTGTTGATGCTTTAGCAAGATCTCAGAATGTTGCTATCTCATGAGACATCAACATGAGTCAACAACTTCATCAATGAGCTATTAATCAGTTGAATGAGATCATCAAGATGTTGAACGAGCTTAGATTTCAATGAGACATGACTTTGAAACTCAATGAGCAGTGAATTATTATTCAAGTTGAACATGACAAAAGATTAAATCAATTAAAGATTAAACAGATGATCATAAATACTTTAGAAGAGATAAACAAACACTATTAAAAGAAGATGTTGAATCTCAAGAATAAACTTAAAGAAGTATCACATTCAATGAATCAGTTTCAATCTCATCAGTTCACTGAATTTCAAGTTTCTATGAAATTTCTATCTCATCAATCTATCAAGAATCATACTTGATGTAAGTTGTTCACTTTATTCAATAATGATCATCATAAGTCTTTCAAGTTTTTGAATTCATTTATATTCATTGACGAAGATGAATCAACATAAAATAGCTGAAGAATCAAGATGAACAACAAACTTCAGACAAATATCAATCATTTCAATAATGAGAATATCTGTATTGTTTATGTGATATTTAAACTAGAAGATGATGCTGCTGAGCACATCTTCGCTTGATGTTGACATGATGCTTTGCATTCATACATTTTGATCAACAAGCTATTTGAGCATCTAAAAGAAATATACAATGAACTGAATAAAAATTGAAAGTATCATTGCAAGTACAATGCTTTGAAATAAATAGACAAGTCTTTCAATGTCTTTTACTTTAACTTTATGAAGCTATTCAACTATCTTGAATACAATGATTGCACTCTGATGAATGATCTTCAGAATAAAATTAATAATCACTTGCAGAATGCTTTATCAGTTTGTTCAAAGAACTTTACTTCGCTCACTCGCTTAAGAATCTTTCTTCAAGATGTGAATAGTAAACAATGAGTCAATTATCAGCTTTGCAGCAAACGTTGCTCTGTCATCATCAAAGTCACTATCATATCTGATAAATGTGTTACTTCTCTGTTAATAACAACTTCAATAATCAATTATGTTAAGTCAACTATCTTTTTTATTTCTGAGTCAGCAAGATCATCAATTATCTGTTACATTTGCAAGACTTTCAATCATTTGTTCAAGAATTGTTCTCAGAACAAGATTAACACTTCTGCTTCTTAAGCTTTCATCTTTCATTTACATGAAATCATCATTTCGAAGAATAAAGAGAATGAGAAAATGTTTTCTTTCAAAGATAACGAGGCAAAAAACTAAAGACTTTCATCAAAGACGTGATGAAAAAGATGTTAATTTCTTTAATGATGAGCATGTAAAATGACTTTTTTGCTTCTAAATCTTTGACTATTGAATGTGTACTTTCTAGCAATGAAATTAGTTACTCATTGAAGTCATTGATTAATATCAAAGCTGCTGACTATTCATTCATTAATGAAGTGATTGTGCAAATTGTTTGTAATCAGTTGCAAATCAAGTCTTTGACTTTGATCAAAGCGAAGTCAATTCAAGAATTCAACAATCATTATGCTAAGAAACTCATTACTCATGTCATTTATTTGAATCTGACTGTTCAAGATTATATGATTGATACAGTTTTTATGTTGATCACTTGATTAAATCAACATTAAATGATTCTTAAAAAAACATGAATGAACAAAATTAATCTAGTAATAAATTGTTAAAACTCTTTTGCATGAGATTACGTAACAGCAATGATTGAGTAATCATTGAGTAATTAAAGTCTTGAAAGTGATTGCTCTGATTGCTTAAATCAGAAGTGATCACAATGAGCATGATGAGCATGATGCTCATCTTGCTCACTTTGCTTGAAGATTATCAGAATGATCATTCAGAGCAAAGATAACTTGACATGATTCTTCTATGTTTATATAACGATGATTATTTTCTTAGATAGAAGCTTCGTGCTCAACTCATGTAATAGTCAATATAGTTTATTGTCTTAGTTATTCTCAGATCTTCAGTCTAGTGATTAGTTTGTTACTATATCAATCTTTGTTTATATCTTGTATTGTTAAAGAAATAATCATTACACTTTGAGCATCACTCTTTCATAAAATATCAGAGACATTTATTTTCTTCAGTCATGTCTAGTCAGTCAGAACGAGTCATGCTCAGTCAAGAAGTAAGCATCTTCAGCACAAATAAAATCAAGATCTCAACATTAAACTTGTATCATGATGATCAAGATAAACTTGAAGCATATCTAGTACAGATAAAGTTATACATCAAACAACATTCATCTCAGTTTAAGTTCATTGAGAACAAAGTACTCTTTGCATTCATCTATCTAAAAAATAATGCATTCACATGATTTCATCACTATCTAATGAATTATCTGCAGAAGAAATTAGAGAAACGAGAAGAAGAAATCAACATAATATTTCGTAACTCTCAGATGTTTAAGAAACATTTAAGAAGAGTATTTGAAAACATTGACAAAGAATGTACAGCAGAACAACAGTTGTACAATCTGCGACAAAAAATCTTTGCAGCAACTTATTCAATCAACTTTTAGCATATTGTGATGAATATGAAATGAAACAATGCAGCTCTCATCAGTCAGTTCTATTAGAGACTGCAAAAGAAAGTCAAGAATGAAATTATTAGAATTGATAAATTCAATGACTTGCAGAAGATGATATTCAGAGCGATGATCATTGATAACAAACAGTATGAAAAATGTCTGAAAAAAGATAAAAAATTAACTACATCAATAGTATTGAATTGAAAGTTCAAGAAGAAACGATGACAGTCATACTATGATTCTTAATCTATGAAGTTAGATGCAATTTGAAAGACATCAATGAATGTTTATGATAAAACAGTTCAACAAAGCAAAACATGTTACATATGTGAAAAGCTGAGTCATTACTTCAAGAATTATACTCAGAATAAGTACAAGAACAAGTCAAAGTTTTATAATAAGCAAGACAGATCTTTCGCAGCAACAAAAGAAAATCAGAAAGACAAGCATTAAGCATTATCATGAACAACATGTTATGAGAACAATTGTTGCATTCATCTGAGCAATAAGAAAGATTTTGAAAGATATTTGAAACTCTTGCAGAAGAATCATTTCTACGCAGCAACTCATCATCAATCAAAAGTGCATGATAAGAATAATGATGAAAGTTCATTCACTATGATTGCAAAATCAAAGATTTTCAACAATGAAGCATATGATTTGAATAGATTGAACAATATCAAAGAAGTCATTCATCAAGCAGTTGAAGAAGAAAGTCGACTTAGCAAAACTTTACAAGCATTCACTATTGCAGCAGAAAATGCTCTCAAGCAAGAAGAAGATTATCTTGAAGTAAAGAAAGATTTTAGAAAGTTTACAAGTCAAGCAAGCTTTATAAGCATGTACAATGAATTGTATACTTTCTTTAAGTAGAAAGAGAAAGATTTTTTACAGTGAATGCAACAGATCAAGAATAATATACATCAGACTATTTATGACACTATGCAAGATGAGTTGATTGCATCGCGCAAAGACATTTGATATCATGACATAATCATGAAGAAGTCATTTACAGAAGTCAAGTTCATTAAGCAAGAAGAATATGTACTTCTGAATGAAGATCACATATTCAAAAAGCTTAAACAGATGACAAAAATCATCAGAGAAAGATTTGATCTGTGTGATTTGAAGAAATATTCACTTAAAAGAATCAATTTGAATTGATTTCAGTACATCAAACAAGTATTGAAAGAAAGAACTTCTAGTTCAAAAAACTAGAAGACTCTTCAATTAATAAATCATTGAAAAAGTTTAATTAAAAGTTGAAAATCAAAAGCATATTTATCTTTATTAATGACTTGTTGCAGTTATGAGTCTGAGTCAAAGTTAATGATCACGCAGCACAACTATTTATAAACAGTGACTGCATGAAAAATTACATATCTTCAGAATTTGCTGCAAAAGCGCAAATATCTACGCAGAAAAAGAAAGAATCTTACAATCTGTAAAACTTCAATGAAACATTCATGAAGTACAATATCAAACTAATAGATCAAGAAACTTGATTCATTCATTTGAAACTTGAACAACATTGAGAGAAGTTATGTTTAAATGTTACAAAGCAGTCAGACAGTGATGTAGTTCTAAACATATCATGACTTCATATGATCAATTCAATGATTGATTGAATTAACAAGACAATTGCATTTTTAGATATAAAAATGACGCAATTGCACTCGATATTAAAGTCATCACAAAAAGTGAAGATATTCATCATGATGAGCAAAGAAATGCGCGAAGAGTTTAAAGAAATCAATGACACACAGATGTTATGAAGCAGAGAGATTCAGAGTGATCATTTGAAGAATCTCATTATCGCTATTATTTTTAAAGAATATCAGAAATATAAGATTCTGTTTAAGAAAGAAAGTGATCAGAAGACATTACTTAAACATCAATCATGAAATCATGAGATTAAGCTCGTTGATGACAAGAAACTCATGAAACAGTTCATTTATTCATTGTTGATAGAAAAGCTTGATGCTTTGTGACAATATTTGAAGAAGAACATGCAAAAAGAATTCATTAAAGAATCACAGTTGTCAGCAAAATACTCAATTTTATTTATTTCAAAATTGAATGAAAGTTTAAGACTATGTGTTGACTACAGAGCATTGAATAACATCACGATTAAAAATAGTTATTCATTATCGTTCATAACAGAACTGCAGAACAGATTGCAGAGTGCACAGTGATTTACAAAATTTAATATACTTGAAACATTCAATTGAATATAAATTAAAGAAGAAGATGAGTGAAAGACAGTCTTTCATACTCGACTAGAATATTATGAGTATTTGATCATATTTTTCAACTTAATCAATGCTTCAGTCACATTTCAGATCTTTGTGAATAATGTGCTATGATGTTATCTGAATCAATTCATCATAGTATATTTAAATGATATATTAGTATACTTAAAGACGAAGAAAGAACATGTGTGATATGTTAAGAAAGTTCTACAGACTTTGAAGAAAGTCAATCTGCGCATCAAGTCAGAAAAAAGTGAATTTCATGTACAAAGTGTACAGTTTTTGAAATTCATAATCACATCTCAAAGTTTAAGAATGAACTTAAAAAAGATAAAAGTTGTTACGACTTGATTGATGTCAAAGTCAAAAATCGAAGTTTAATTCTTTCTAGAATTCACGAACTTTTATAGATGCTTTATAAAAAGATACTTCAGAATCATCTCGTCACTTATGAATCTTACAAGAAAGAACATATCATTCGTGTGAACTGAGAAAGCAGAAGAAGCTTTCAAGAAGCTGAAGAAATTGTTTATCTTTCAGTCAATACTGATCATGTTTGAATCAGAAAAACTTATTATGCTCAAGATGAATGCATCAAATGAAGCTATTGAAGCATATATCAATCAATCAGATGATAAAAAACGTCTGCATCTCATTGCATTTCATAGTAGAAAGTTTACAGATGTTGAATTGAACTATAAAATATACAATAAAAAGCTGTTAGCTATTGTTGATTCTTTCAAACAATAAAGAGTGTATTTGAAAGAATCTAGATATCAGATTCAAGTATATACAGATCATAAAAATCTGCTATACTTTACAATCATGAAGATTTTAAATTGAAGACAAATTAGATAATCAGAAGAGTTGTCATCATACAACTTTCAAATTTAATATTGAAAGAGATCTGAAAACTTAAAGATTAATATCTTGAATAAAAGAGCAGATCATATGATAAATAAATCACAGATAAATCAGACTATCTTGCAAGAGAACTCAAATGATTCAATTATTTATAATAGACAAAACGCAGTCACTTTACGAATCAACAATAAAGATCTTGAGAAACGAGTAAAGCTAAAGCTAAAGCTAGCGAAGAACTCAGTCATACAAGATATTATAAAGAATATCGAGAACAACGTGAACTTTAAGATTATCAATGAAATACTAACATTTTAAAATCTGATCTATATTTCAACAAGATGCAAATAAAAGATGATAAATGATCATCACAAGTTAATGATACATGAATATCAAGATTTAGATAAAATCATTAAGAAAATATCTAGAATCTACTATTTTTTGAAAATGAGAAAATAGATAGAAGATATTATCAGAAAGTGCAATGTGTATATTCATATGAAACATAATCAACATAAACTTTATGAACTTTTGAAAAGTCTCAACACATCAAATCATACGTGAAAAAGCATAGCTTTGAACTTCATAGTTAAGCTATTTAAGTCAAAGAAGAAAGTCATCAAGACAACATATGATTTTATATTGATTGATTTGATTTGATTTGATTTGATTTCATACATTCTTGTGACATTGATTTAGACTCAACTCATGAAAGACTTTATGCTATTTATATGAATGAACAAAACTCTCTGAGAAATAAAATCACTCATCGACTATATGATGACTTCAACATCATCAAGACAGTGAGTTTTGAAACTATGTATCATGTTTGAATCTATAACTTCTATTCAGTGCATGATGCTCAAGTAAACTCTTGATGAGAGTCTGTGCTGTTTAATTATGATGCATCGTCTTTGTTCTGCTCTTCATTGATGATATTCTATACAACGATGTCTTGATTTAATTCTCGATTCGAAAATAAAAGATGTTTTCTTTGCATTCATGATGCTTATGATTGTAACATACGTAGAGCTGTGTTCTCTTACTTAATGATTGTCATTCATTGTGCAGAGAAATATGTGATGAAAGAGAGATGCACATGATAAGAAGATAAAGTGTGATTGTATTAAGTAACTCTTTTCTTCTCTTGATTTGACTTGTGTCACGTAGACGTTGAATGAATTGTTAATATAAATGTGCAATCGCAATCATTTGATGTTTGACTCTGATCAATGAAAGAGAATGCGTTCTGATCATTCTCTTGAGCTCTCAATTTTTTACGTAGATAGATGTATGACTTGATGTCAAGTAAAGAAGATGAACTCAAGTCTTCTCAATATATCAGCGTGATTGACGAGTCACTACTTCTTCAAACACTGTAGTCATGACTCTCAGATTGAGAATGACTATTCTATCTGATATTTTTTCATCAATTACTTGATGATATTGTTGATGTGATGAAGATGTTTCAGTATATTGATGTGATCAATGAATCGCAAATTTCTCGATCACTTGTAGTCACGACTCTCATACTGAGATCAACTTTTTCACTAGATATCTTTTCATCTCTTACTGACATCAACATGTCATTAATCTTCTTCGTAGATTGATTGTGACTGTTAGAAGAGATGCTGTCGCGTAGATGAAAACTCTGCACAATTGACTTTTCTGCTTACACAACATTTTAACATCATTTAAATTGCATCGAATTGAGATTTCTTGACTTTTCTGACTTCTATTCAAAACATAGAATCAAAAGATTCGTAGTCAACATCACGTACAGATGAATCTCATTGTCGATCACTTTATATTGATTATAACAGACAGATTAATCAAGTATAAATACTTCTTATTATACAAGAAAGCAACATTTGCAAAAGATTTAATTTACACATTTCTGAGAATGATTGTAGCAAGTCATGAATTATCAGATGAGATAATTTCAAATAGAGACAAGCTCTTTACATTGAAATTCTGAAAATTCTTGATGAATTAGTTAGAAATTCATCATAAGCTGTCAACAACTTATCATTTGCAAATAAATGAATAAATGAAAAGAATGAATCAGACATTGAAACAGTATCTCAGATGTTATATTAACTATAGACAGAATGATTGAATACAGCTACTGTCAATAGTACAGTTAACTTTCAATAGCACAACAATGAAAGTAATCAGTGTATCATCATTCTTTGCAAACTACAAGTTCAAGTTGAAAACTCTCAAGAAATCGCGTGAATTTGCACAATTAACTCAGAAAGCTACGCTACAAATAAAACAATTGCAGCTGCTACAGAAAGAATTACAAAAGAACATATGATTTCTCAGCAAATGCATGACTCTGTATGCAAATAAAAGAAGAGATAGAGAATCTACTTTTAAAGAGAAAGATAAAATGTATTTACTAAGATGAAATATCAAAACAAAAAGATCAAGTAATAAACTGAATCACATAAAGCTAGAATCTTATAAGATTCTAGAGATCAAAGAATCAGTTAACTACAAGTTAAATCTGTCAGCATTTATAAAAATACATTCAATATTTCATATTTGTCTTTTGAAGCTTGCAAATTCAAATACATTAATTCAAACAGAGTTTTCAGAAATTGATTCAGAGAGTCAGAACATTAAGTACAAAGTAAAGAATATATTAAATTAATAGAATATTAAAAGTCAGTTTCATTGATTAGTTAAGTGAAAAAATTATGAATATATCAAGAACACTTGAAAATCAGAGAAAAATCTCAAGAACTGTCAGATGCTTCTGTAATAGTTTCAGTTGAGAAACTCAGTCAGTCAAAGTCTGATAAAATCTCAATCTGCTTGAAAGACACATCAAAAAGAAAATTATTCAGCAATGATTCACTAGTCTTTCTTTCATCTTTTTTAAGCTCAACAATGTTTTGAAACTTTTATTCAATCATCATCTGTTTCTTGTTCTTCAGAAACACAAATTGATTTTGCAGATGAGTAGCTTTCGCGAATTTTTTTTGCATTTGTTTGTGAGCATTCAGCAGCTCATCAAGAACACAATTGCATTCTGTCTTTATTCTTTTTCACTTCATCATTAAGAAAGTAAGATTGCATTTGCAATCAAGATGCATACAATTAATGCAATGATTAAATTCATTGTTAACATGACATTTCTTTTGCAAGTGATTGCAATGTTCACAAAGATATATGACAGCACGCTCAGAATTCATACGCTCAAGAAAATCTTTGCGATGCAAGATAGAGTTTTTGATTGTACAATGAAAAGACATGAAGAAAAAGTGATTTTCAAGATGAAAAGTTTAGAAAAGAATCTAGTGTTAAAACTCTTTTGCATGAGATTATGTAACAGCAATAATTGAATAATCATTGAGTAATCAGAGTCTTGAAAGTGATTGCTCTGATCGCTTGAATCAGAAGTGATCACAGTGAGCATGATAAGCATGATGCTCATTTTGCTCATCTTGCTCAAAAATGATCAGAGTGATCATTCAGAGCAGAAATGACTTGACATGATTCTTTTATATCTATATAATGATGATCATTTTCTTAAATAAAAGCTTCGTGCTCAATTTATATAATAATCAATACAGTTTATTGTTTTAACTATTCTCAAATCTTCAGTTTAATGATTAGTTTGTTACTATATTGATCTTTGTTTATATTTTGTATTGTTAAAGAAATAATCATTACATAAATATGCAAATTGATTTTCTTTGATTTTCAAATTTCATCTTTAGTCAGAAATCAATTGTTCTACTCTCAAGTCATAAAACAATCACAAAACAGAAAAGCTTGACTTTTACTCATATACTGAAAAGATCATTCACTTTCATTATTTCTCAACTCAGTCAGAAATCACTCTCTTTCAATCAGTTAAAAAAAGTTCATTAAATTAATTAAACAGTTAAAATCGCTTGAAGCAGTTTCGTTTAACATCAATTTTAAATCGACGTTCAGTCTGAAATTAACTTTCAATTCAATTAACATATTCATGATAAAGACAGTTGCATATAAAATGTTAGTCAAATGATTAAACATCAAGATCTTTGCTATTATCATCTTGAAAATCTATTAACTCATAACTACAGTTGAAAACAAGTCTGAAGAAGTGAATTTGCATAAGCTTTTTCATGCTGAAGCTTTCAAGTAAGTCAAGATCAAGCTTTTCTCTAAATATCATGACTATCTAAATGTTTTTGATTAAACAATGATCAATCAGCTATCATTACATCATTTCTATGATCACAAAATTAAGTTGATCAATGAAGAAATGCTTTTGCAAAGCAAATTATATCAGATGTTCAATCACAAGCTTCAGAAGATAAAAAAGTATTTGATTAAACATTTGAACAAAAAGTTCATTTTCTTCAGCTTTGCATCATACATCTTACTTATCTTGTTCATTGAAAAGAAAGACGAAAGTCTGCGCTTTTATATTGACTACAGAAAGTTCAATGCTTTGATTAAATGAAATCATTATTCTTTGTTCTTGATAGACGAGACTCTTGCTCATATACAAGAAAGCAAGTATTTGACTCAATTAAACATCATTGCTGCGTTTAACAAACTACACATGCACTCAGATAGCAAAGATTTGACTGTCTTTATTATTTTCTTCAACTTATACAAATATCATGTAATGCTCTTTAAATTAATCAATGAATCAATATTTTATCAACATTATATAAATGACATGTTGTTTGAATATTTACATCAGTTTTGTCAAATTTATTTAAATGATATTATCATTTACAGCAAGATCTTGAAGAAACACAAGCAACATGTACAATTAATCTTGAACAGACTACGAGAAGCTGATTTACAGATAAACATTAATAAATGCAAGTTTCATGTTCAGAAAATCATTTTTTAGAACTTCTGATATCAATCAAGAAACTTAAGATGAATTCACGAAAGATGCAAGCAGTCATTGATTGATTTACACTTAATAATCTCACTCAGATGTAATTCTTCATTGACTTTTGCAATTTCTATCAACACTTCATCAAGAACTTTTCAAAGATTATTTATTCAATGATTCAACTTACTCAAAAGAAGATCATATTTGAATGAAATGAAGTTTGTCAAACTGCATTCAATCATATGAAGAAATGTATAATTGAGATTTCTATACTTCATCACTTTAATCAGACTTACAATTTCATTCTTGAAATTAATTAATTCAACTACGTTAACAATGAAGTTCTGTCTCAATATAATAATGAAGATGTTTTACATTCAATTATCTTCTAGTATAGCAAAAACATGTCTTTTGCTGAATGCAACTACGAAATATATGATAAGAAACTGCTGATCATAATTTAAGCTTTTGAACATTGATGACTTAAACTAAAGCTGATCAACATTTCTATCAAGATGTTCATTGATTATCAAGCGCTTATCTCATTAATGAAAGACAAGAAGCTGAGTCAATGATAAATGTGTTGAGTTTAGAAGTTAGCTGACTTCAACTTCAAAATAATGTATCAATCTGATAAACAGAACATTAAGATCAATGCATTAACTCATTAAGCTGACTTTATGTTTAGAAATTTCAACGATGAACATGTTCAATATCAAAGAACTACTATTTTGATATCAAATTAAATGAAGATTATTGATTTAAAGAAGAATAATGATCAATCAATTTATAAACAAGTTCTTGATGTGAATGAAATCAATGAGAATTATACACTACTTCGCGAAGCAATGACAAGAGACGAAGCACAATATGAAAATATCAAATTGAAGAATTGTTAAACTCAGAATGAAATCTTGTTTCATGATAATCAGCTATGAGTTTCATTCAATGAACGTCTACAAATGAATCTGATTCATGAAGTACATGATCAGTCATTGATTGATCATTCTGAAATTCTTAGAACAGTGAAGATCATAAAGTGAAATTACTATTGATCTTCTATATGAAAAACGATAAATCAATATATTTGAAACTGCTACATATGTCAACGTTTAAAAACATCAAGAGATAAATCAAACAATTTGCTTGAATCTCTATTTATATCTGAACAGCAATGATAAAACATAGTCATGAACTTCATTATTAATCTATTTGATTTGTACAATTACAACATTATTTTGACTGTCATCTGCAAATTGTTAAAAGAAAGACATTATATTTCTTGCATCATTGATGATGAAGATATCACAGTTGAAAAGACAGCTGAAATGTTGCTTCAATGAGTATATTAAACTCATGATTTATGAAGCTTCATTGTATTTGATCAAGATTCTCAGTTCATCTTCATTCTTTGAAAGTTTCTTTGCAAATGACTGAGCATTTCTCTTTGATTGTTCATCATTTATCATTTTCAGACCAACAATCAAAGTGAATGAATCAATCAGAACATCAAACAATATTTTCAATTCTTCTGTTTGTATATGCAGAATGACTGATCTAAATGACTATTTATGATTGAGTTTATCAACAATAACATCTTATCATCAATCATTTTCTTGAATCTCTTCTTCATAAACAAGAACTTTCATTCTCATATAAGCTTTGATTCTGACATCATCAAATATAAAAGCATTCGTGAACACTTGCAAATCAATCAAGTCAAGAATATATCTGAACAAATGAACAAGACATTAATCTTCACTTGTGAAACTTTGATCAAAACATGAAAACAAATGATGAATCAAGCTAGTAAGCATAGAAAGAAGATCAATTACAAGATTGAATTAAAGATGTTTCTGAATGAATAAAACATCATTACAGTGAAATCTTTCAAAAAATTGAATGACAAGATGCTTAACTCATTTCAGATCATTGAGTCTGTTGACTCATTTTATAAGTTGAAACTATTAAAAACTATGTATATACATGATGTATTTCATTCAGAGCTTCTTCGTTCTGTCGTTAATGACTTTCTGTTTAATCAAAAGAATAAATCTTCGAAGTCAATAATGATAAATGATGAAAATCAATGAAAAATCAATGATATACTGAACTCTTGATGCTATAAAAGACGACTTCAATATCAAGTTCAATGAAAAAGCTATGACAACGATCTCAACTGATATAATGTTGACGATGATGAATTTATGAACACTCAAGAGATGATTAATGACTTTCATATCAAATATTCAAGAAAAGCGCACTAAGAAACAACATTCATGCAAACATGAATAGTCGAGAAGAAAGAGTAATGTTATGATTCTAGTCTTTATTTATTCTTCAACTAGTCTTCGTCGAATTTCATTTTAATTGAATTTAGCGAGAATCTGATTTAAAGATGATATCATTGAAACTCTGCATCATATGTGTAAGACATCAATTCAATCAAGTTTAGCATAAAGCTGAGAAACATACATATAAAAATTGAGTTCTTTTCTGTAAATACTTTTCTTTCTTAGTATTTATTTATTAGTTAAATGACATTTCTATGACTCATTCTAGATTAATCTTTAACAATTTTATATATTGCTGTCTTTATTATTACTATGTTCATTGAACTGAAAGAAAATAATTTCAAATTGAACGTCAATTTAGAATTTTTAATGTTAGTTAAAGTCACGTCACATGATTTTAACTGTTTAATTAGTTTAACTGACTTCTCATTAAACTGACTGAAAGAAAGTGATTTCAGACTGAGTTGAAATGTAGTGAAAAATCTCTTTAATATATAAGTAGAAGTCAAATTCTTCTGCTTCATGATTATTTTGTTGCTTGAGAGTAGAACAATCAATTTCTGACTAAAGATGAAATTTGAAAATCAAAGAAAATTAATTTACATATCAATTACTAAATTAATTTTATTCATTCATGTTTTTTCAAAAATCATTTGATATTGATTTAATCAAGTGATCAACATAAAAACTGTGTTAATCATATGATTTTGAACAGTCAGATTTAAATAAATGACATAAGTAATAAGTTTCTTAACATAATAATCATCGAATTCTTGAATTGACTTCACTTTGATCAAAGTCAGAAGCTCAATTTGTAACTGATCATAAACAATCTGCACAATCACTTCATTAATGAATGAACAGTCAGCAGCTTTAATGTCAATTAATGACTTCAATGAGTAACTAATTTCATTGCTAGAAAGTACACATTCAATAGTCAAAGATTCAGAAGTAAAAGAATCATTTAACATGCTCATCATTGAAGAAATTAACATCTTTTTCATTGCATCTTTGATGAAAGTCTCTAGTTTTTTGCCTCACTATTTTCGAAAGACATTTTCTCATTCTCTTTATTCTTTGAAATAATGATCTTATGTAAATGAGAAATAAATGCTTGAGATGCAGAAGTATTAATCTTGTTCAGCTGAGAACAATTCTTGAACAAATGATCAAAAGTCTTGCAGATGTAACAGATAATTGACAATCTTGTTGACTCAGAGATAAAAGAAATAGTTGACTTAACATAATTGATTATCAAAGTTGTTACTGACAAAAAAGTAGCACATTTATCAGATATGACAGTGACTTTGATGATGATAATGCAACGTTCGCTGCAAAGCTGATAATTAACTCATTGTTTACTATTTACATCTTGAAGAAAGATTCTTAAGTGAGTGAGTGAAGTAAAGTTCTTTGAACATATTGATAAAGTGTTTTGCAAGCGATTATTAATTTTATTCTGAAGATCATTCATTAGAATGCAATCATTGTATTTGAGATAGTTGAATAACTTCATAAAGTTGAAGTAAAAGATATTGAAAAACTTGTTTGCTTGTTTCAGAGCGTTGTACTTGCAATAACACTTTCAATTCTTATTCAGTTCATTGTATATTTCTTTCAGATGCTCAAATAGCTTGTCGATTAAAATGTATAAATGCAAAGCATCATGTTAACGTCAAGCGAAGATGTACTTAACAGCATCATCTTCTAGTTTAAATATCACATAAACAATACAGATATTCTTATTATCAAAGTGATTAACATTTGTCTGAAGCTTGTCATTTATCTTGATTTTTCAGCTGTTTCATGTTGATTCATCTTCATCAGTGAATATAAATGAGTTTGAAAACTTAAAGAACTTGTGATGATCATTATCAAATAAAGTGAATGACTTTCATTAAGTATGATTCTTGATAAAAGCTTGAAACTTCATAAACTGTCAAGATCGAGATTAATTCACTGAACGTTATCTCTTTTTTAAATTCAATACTTTCTTTCATAGTTCAATGATAGTCTCTTCTTAAATGTTTATTGTCGTTTGATTAATCTTTAGCTCATTAAGTTTCTTGATGTGATTAACTTGTAAATTGATTTATTACTTGTTGAATTTCAAAGTCATGTCTCATTGATCTTTTAGCTTGATCAGCATCTTGATGATCTCATTTGACTGATTAATAACTCATTGACGAAGTTGTTGACTTGTATTGATATTTTATGAGATAGTGACATTCTGAAATCTTGCTGAAGCATCAACAGAAATAAGAAAAACTTATTTACTAACAATGCTTCTAAGCAGATGAGCTGTTCATGACTCAACTGATTCAGAGTCGCGTGTCATTATAAGAAAGATAAAGATAGATAAATAAATTTAATTGTGATAAGATTGAGTGATTGATTTGATAAATTTAAAGTAAATTTAAGTAAATTTGAATGTGTGTTTTAATGAAAGTAATTTGAAGAATTTCTTGCCAATTTTCTGAATGAACGAAGTAGATTATTTCATATCATCTACATGTTGATAACAGAGTAGTTGATGAGCATTTATTTAATGTTAAAGATCAGCATAAAGCAAGTCATATGAGTGTCATTTAACTAATAAATAAATGCTAAGAAAGAAAAGTATCTACAGAAAAAAACTCGCTGTTATATGTGTATGTTTTAGCTCTGTGCTAAACTTAAAGAGATTGACATCTTACACATATGAAGCAGAGTTTCAATGATAATATGACTAAATCAGATTCTTGCTAAACTTAATTAGAATGAAATCAGATGAAGATTAAACAAAGAATAGATGAAGACTAGAATCATAACACTTGATATTAATCTTCTGACTCAACTTAAATACTTGATTTCAACATTTTGACTCAATTTAATATCAACTTTAAATTAATACTTGATTTAAGTTTTTGATTCAACTTGTTAAGAAATTGAATATGATGTTAAAAGAACTAAATATAGAAAAAAATTTCGATTTTTTACTTTTGCATTATCTTTTTGCATTATCTTTTTGATAAAAAGTCATGAAGAGAAACATGAAGACTATTTAATAGAAAGTCATGATGAAAAAACATGAAGACTGTTTGATAGAAAATCATGAAGAAAAGTCATGAAGAAAAGTTATGATAAAGAAACATGAAGATCATTTGATAGAAAGTCATGAAGAAAAGTGTTAGAAGTTGATCTAAAGCAAGTCATAAAGATGTCATTTAACTAATAAATAAATGCTAAGAAAGAAAAGTATTTACAGAAAAAAACTTGATTCTTATATGTGTATTTCTCAGCTTGATGTTAAACTTGATTGAATTGATGTTTTACACATATGATGCAGAGTTTCAATGATATCATCTTTAGATCAGATTCTCGCTAAACTCAATTAGAATGAAATCAGACAAAGACTAAATGAAGAATAAATGAAGACTAGAATTGTAACATTACTCTTCTCTCTTGATTATTCATGTTTGCATGAATGTTGTTTCTTAGTGCGCTTTTCTTGAATATCTGATATGAAATTCATCAATCATCTTTTGAGCATTCATAAACTCATCATCATCAGCGTTATATCAGTTGAGATCATTGTCATAATTCTTTCATTTGACTTGATATTAAAGTCATCTTTTATAGCATTAAGAGTTCAGTATATCATTGATTTTTCATTCATCTTCATCATTTATTACTATTAACTTTGAAAGTTCATTCTTTTGATTAAACAGAAAGTCATCAACGACAGAATGAAGAAGTTTTGAATGAAATACATCATGTATATGCATAGTCTCTGATAGTTTCAACTTATAAAATGAGTCAACAGAATCTGTGATCTGAAAAGAGTTGAGCATCTTGTCATTCAATTTCTTGAATAATCTCGCTGTAATGATGTTTCATTCATTCAAAAACATCTTTAATTCAATCTTGTAATTAATCTTCTTTTTATGCTTGTTAGCTTAATTCATCGTTTGTTCTCATGTTTTGATCAGAGCTTCGCGAGCAAAGATCAATATTTTATTCATGTGATTGAATATATCTTCAACTTAAGCGATCTGCAGACGTTCGTGAATGCTTTCATACTCAATGATGTTGAGATCGAAGCTCATATGAAAGTGAAAGTTCTTATTCATGAAGAAGAGAATCAAGAAGATGATTGAAGATAAAATGTTATTGTTGACAAACTCAATCATGAATAGTCACTTGAATCAGTCATTTTGTATGTATAAATAGAAGAAACAAAGATATTGCTTGACATTCTGATTGACTTGTTTGCTTTGATCATCAATCTGAGAGTGATAGATGATGAATAATCAAAAAGAAATGCTTAGTCATTTGCAAAGAAACTTTCAAAGAATGAAGATAAACTGAGAATCTCGATTGAATACAATGAAGCTTGATAAATCATGAGTTCAATATATTCATTGAAGCAACATTTCAGCTGTCTTTTCGACTGTGATATCTTCATCATCAATGATGCAAAAAATATAATGTCTTTCTTTTGATAATTTGCAGATGACAGTCAGAATAGCGTTGTAGTCATATGAATCAAATAGATTAATAATGAAGTTCATAACTGTGTTCTATCATTGCTGTTCAGATATAAATAAAGATTGAAGCAAGTTGTTTGATTTATCTTTTGATGTTTTTAAACGTTGACATACATAGCAGTTTTGAATATATCAATCTATCGTTTTTTGCATAGAAGATCAATAGTAATTTCGCTTTATGATTTTCACTGTTTTAAGAATTTCAGAATGATCAATTAATGATTGATCATGTATTTCATGAATCAGATTCATTTGTAAAAGCTCGTTGAACAAGACTCATAGCTGACTATCATGATACAAGATTTTATTCTGAATTCAACAATTCTTTAATTTGATATTTTTATATTGTGTCTCATCTCTTGCTATTGCTTCATGAAGTAGCATACAATTCTTGTTGATCTCATTAATCTTAAGAATCTGTTTATAGATTGATTGATCATTATTCTTCTTTAAATCAGCAATCTTCATTCAATTCAATATCAAAATAGTAGTTCTTTGATATTGAATGCATTCATCGTTGAAATTTCTAAGCACGAAGTCAGCTTGATGAGTTAATGCATTAATCTTAATGTTTTGTTTATCAGATCAATACATTATCTTGAAGTTGAAGTCAACTAGCTTCTGAATTTAATACATCTGTTGTTAACTCAACTTTTTGTCTTTCATCAATGAGATGAACATTTGATGATTGATGAACATCTTGATAGAAATGTTAATCAGCTTCAGTTCAAGTCATTAATATTCAAAAGCTCAAATTATGATTAGCAGTTTCTTATCATATATTTCGTAGTTGCATTTAGCAAAAGACATGTTCTTGCTATAAAAAACAATTGAATGTAAAATATCTTTGTCATCATATTGAGACAGAACTTCATCATTGATGTAGTTGAATGAGTCAATTTCAAGAATGAAATCGCAAGTTTAATCAAAGTGATGAAGTATAAAAGTCTCAGTCATACATTTCTTCATATGATCGAATGCAGTTTGACAAACTTCATTTCATTCAAATATGATCTTCTTTTAAGTAAGTTGAATCATTGAATGAATAATTTTTGAAAAGTTCTTGATGAAGTGTTGATAGAAATTGCAAAAGTTAATGAAGAACTGCATCTGAGTGAGATTATTGAGTGTAGATCAATCAATGACTGCTTGCATCTTTTGTGAATTCATCTTAAATTTCTTGATTAATATCAGAAGTTCTAAAAAGATGATTTTCTGAACATGAAACTTGCATTTATTAATGTTTATCTGTAAATCAGCTTCTTGTAGTCTGTTCAAGATTAATTGTACATGTTGCTTATGTTTCTTCAAGATCTTGCTGTAAATGATAATGTCATTTAGATAAATTTGACAAAACTGATGTAAATATTCAAACAACACGTTATTCATATAATGTTAATAAAATGTTGATTCATTAATTAATTCAAAAAGCATTACATGATATTTGTATGAATTGAAGAAAATAATGAAGATAGTCAAATCTTTGCTATCTGAGTGCATGTGTAGTTTGTTAAACGCAGCAATGATGTTCAATTGAGTCAAATACTTACTTTTTTATATATGAGCGAAAGTCTCATTTATCAATGACAAAGAGTAGTGATCTCATTTGATCAAAGCATTGAGTTTTCTGTAATTGATGCAAAAACACAGACTTTCGTCTTTCTTTTCAGCGAACAAAATGAGCGAGATGTATGATGCAAAGCTGAAGAAAATGAACTTTTTGTTCAGATATTTAATCAAATACTTCTTTATCTTCTGAAGCTTATGATTGAACATCTGATATAGTCTGCTTCGCAAGAACATTTCTTCATTGATCAATTCAATTTTGTGATCATAAAAATGATGCAATGATAGTTGATTGATCATTGCTCAATTGAAGACATTTAGATAATTATGATATTCAGAGAAAAGCTTGATCTTAACTTGCTTAAGAGCTTCAGCGTGAAAAAGCTCATGCAGATTCACTTCTTCAGACTTGTTTTCAACTGTAGTTATGAGTTGATCGATTTTCAAGATGATAACAGCAAAGATCTTGATGTCTGATCATTTGATTAACATTCTATATTGTTAGAGATCAGCATAGAGCGAGTCATATGAGTGTAATGTAACGAGTATATAAATGCTAAGAAAGAAAAGTATCTAGAAGGGAAGAATCAACTATCTATATGACTCAGAAGAACATAAGCTAACTCTGAATAGAGTTGACTTCGAAACAACTCGATAGTCTAGTGACGAGCGATCGACGATAGTCAGAAACATAGTCATCAACATAGTCATCAACATAGTCATCAACATAGCTATCAACATAGATGCGTAGCTAGAATCATAACATGTATGTTGCTGCTTCTATCATTGCTATGTTTATTGAACTGAAAGAGAATGAATTTAAACTGAACGTTGATTTAGAATTTTTGATGTTAGTTAAAATCACGTCACATGATTTTAACTGTTTAATTAGTTTAACTGACTTCTCATTAAACTGATTGAAAGAAAGTGATTTCAGACTGAGTTGAAATGTAGAGAAAGATCTCTTCAATATATGAGTAAAAGTCAAACTTTTCTGCTTCGTGATTGTCTTGTTGCTTGTGAGTAGAACAATCAATTTATGATTAAAGATGAAAATTGAAAATTGAAGAAAATCAATTTGCATATCAATTACTAGATTGATTTTGTTCATTCATGTTTTTTCAAGAATTATTTGATGTTGATTTAATTAAGTGATCAACATAAAAGCTGTGTCAATCATATAATTTTGTACAATCAGATTTGAATAAATGACATGAGTAATGAGTTTCTTAGCATAATGATTGTCAAATTCTCGAATTGACTTCGCTTTGATCAAAGTCAGAGATTCAATTTGCAACTGATCATAAACAATTTACGTGATCACTTCATTAATGAACAAATAGTCAGCAGCTTCAATGTCAATCAATGACTTCAATGAGTAACTAATTTCATTGCTAGAAAGTACACATTCAATAGTCAAAGATTCAGAAGCAAAAGAATTGTCTGACATGTTCATCATTGAAGAAATTAACATCTTTTTCATCACGTCTTTGATGAAAGTCACTAGTTTTTTGTCTTGCTATCTTTGAAAGAAGACATTTTCTCATTCTTCTTATTCTTCGAAATGACAATCTCATGTAAATGAGAAGTGAATGCATAAAATGCAGAAGTATCAATCTTGTTCTGAGAGCAATTCTTGAATAAATGACTTGAAGTTTTGCAAGTATAGCAGATGATAAATGATCTTGCTGACTCAGAGATAGAAGAGAAAGTAGACTTAACATAATCAATTATTGAAGTCATCATTGACAATGAAGTAGCAATGCATTTATCAGATACAACAATGACTTTGATGATGACAGTGTAAAGCTGACTGCATAGCTGATAGTTAACTCACTGTTTATTATTTACATCTTGAAGAAAGATCTTAAGATGATGAAGTGAAGCAAAGTCTTCAAAGCATATTGACAAAGCATTTTGCAAGTGATTGTTGATCTTATTCTGAAGATCATTCATCAGAATGCAATCATCATAGTCTAGATAGCTGAATAGCTTCATAAAATCAAAGTAGAAAATGTTGAAAAGCTTGTTTGCTTGTCTCAGAATGTTGTACTTGCAATGACATTTTTAATTCTTATTCTGATTCTTGTAGATCTTTTCTAAATGCTTGAGTAGCTTGTAGATCGAGATGTAAGAATGCAAAGCATCATAATGATGTTAAGTGAAAATATGCTCAGCAGCATCATTTTCTAGTCTAGATATCACATAAACAATGCAAATAATCTCATTGATGAAGTGATCTGCATTTGTCTGAAGCTTGTCATTTATCTTGATTCTTCAGCTATTTCATGTTGATTCATCTTCATTGATGAATACAGATGAGTTCAAAAACTTGAAAGACTTGTGATGATCATTATTGAATAAAGTGAACAACTTACATTGAATATAATTCTTGATAGATTGACGAGATAGAGATTTCATAGAAACTTGAGATTCAGTAAACTGACGAGATCATGATTAATTCACTGAATGCAATACTTCTTTGAGTTTATTCTTAAGATTTAACATCTTTTCTCAATAATGTTTATTTGTTTCTTTTAAAGTGTTTACGATCATTTGTTTGATCTTTAGTTGATTTAATCTCTTGTCATGTTCAACGTAAACAACAATTCACTACTCATTGAGTTTCAAAGTCATGTCTTGTTGAGATTTAAGCTCATTCAACATCATGATGATCTTGTTTGACTGATCATGAGCTCATTGACGAAGTTGTTCTTCTGTCTTGATGTTTCATGAAGTATCAGCATTCTTAATGTTGACTGAAGCATTGAAAGAAATAAGAGAAACTCATTTATTAGCAATGCTTCTAAGCAGATGAGCTGTTCATGACTCAACTGATTTAAAGTCGCGCGTCATTGTGAAGAATTGAAGATAAAGATAGATAAATTTGAAGATGTGTTTTAATGAAAGTAATTTGAAGAATTTCTTGCGAAATTTCTGAATGAACGAAGTAAATTATTTCGTATCATCTACATGTCAATAGCAGAGTAGTCGATTAGCATTTATCTACTGTTAGAAATTGATCTAAAGCGAGTCATAAAGATGTCATTTAACTAATAAATAAATGCTAAGAAAGAAAAGTATTTACAGAAAAGAACTCAATTCTTATATGTGTATTTCTTAGCTCAATGCTAGACTCAATTGAATTGACATCTTACACATATGATGCAGAGTCTCAATGATATCATCTTTAGATCAGATTCTCGCTAGACTCAATTAGAATGAAATCAGACGAAGACTAAATGAAGAATAAACGAAGGCTAGAATTGTAACAAAAAGTCATGAAGAAAAGTCATAAAGAGAAAACATGAAAACTATTTGATAGAAAGTCATAATAGAAAGTCATAATAGAAAGTCATAATAAAATATTTATCTATTTATCTTCATGTCTTAATGAGTTAAGTTGAAAATTTCAAGTCAATACTTGATTTCAACTCTTTAATTTAACTTAATTACTTGAGTTGAATCTTTTGACTTGACTCAAATACTCAAGTCAAGAATTCTGACTTGAATTAAGTTTTAATAAGTTGAGAACTCAACTTGATCTTGATGACTCAACTTGATGCAATCAGTTTAATAACTTATGATATATTAAGTTGAAGATATAACATGATTTAAATGATGTCTTGACAAAGTCACAAAGTCTTAAAGCTAATTCAAATCTGATCTTTAACTTAGTTTTTAACTTTAGTCTTTGATCTAATTTCTATGTATCAATTCATCATGACATAATCTTTAATTATTAATTCATCATGACAGAGACTTTATAGCAGCAGCATCATAACATAACATATATCATTTACATATTGTGATGACTTTGTCATCATTTCAATTATGTTATGATAACAGAATTTATGACTCTGCTACAATTGCATTATACATACAGTTCATTTGAGATAAATAATTTAAATCTTGTAACATTTTTGTTAAAATACTGCTTAAAAATGATAGATTTAAGATAAATGTTTATTTATATTAATTCTTTTTGAATGATCAATTTATGATTCATTTATTACTAAGAAAATTGCTAAGATACATTCTTTAGCTTACACACAGCGCTACAATGCTACTATTTAAATAGATAGCATCGTGTTTCATACTTTGAGACTGCATAAGCATGTAAAATTTGAAAAAAAGAAAATGAGTCACTTCAGCTATTTGAATTCAGCAATTATCATCATTTTCGTTAGATCACTTGAACTCTACCTTATTTAGATACTTTTATGAGGTCACTCTTTTCATAAAACGAAAAGTATACTTTGATTTGAGGTTGACAATAGTTCGATTTGCAAAGCTTCTTTGCGGTTTGAGAAATATCAAAAGCTCTATGATGCTGCCTAATGAATGGTAAAGCTCAACAGTATTCTCTTCTCTCTATGTCAACAGGCGCGGCAACGAAGACATCTAGATTCTAGAATATCAAACTTTCGAAGCTTAGATCTCTCTTTTGCTTTGAGGGGCGGTTTACACACTATAAAGTAATGAATCTGCAGCGTTCAAGAAACACATTCAGACATAGCAATTATCATAACGTACGACGAGATGAAATACAGAAAGTAACATCGTCAAAGATTCGAATCTATAAAAGAGCTATGCAACCCAACATTTTATATAGTAGCCGGACCAATCTTCTCGTCGATATGACGGTATCTCTCCTTCTCTGCTCGGGTTTTCAAGACCATGATAGTACACAAGAAGAGAATTGTATCAAGAGCTACCTAAGTTAGTCTAACTCAATTCTCCAAAGAACGGCTACTCACCAACTAAGCCAAACATAGCGGTAAAGATCAGATCCAGGAAACCATTAGCGAAGTTGCCGAAAGGCCCTACGCAATTTGGCATCTGAGCCATCATGGCGGGGCTTGTGCAAGTTGCATCCCGCTGGGACGGAAGGCCAGAATATCCACAGCAGTTGAACTATTGAAATGTTAGACTGAGCTTCGCTGACAGATTGCGAGGCCTTCGTACTTTCTGCTGTAGCAAGCTTTGCATATGTGAAGTCTGTTGGCCCCACATGATCCCCAAACTGGCGCGTGTCTGTAAGGTCGAGAACCAGATGTCCAGTCCGAGGATGAGTGTCACCATGGCACACCCTATGACTAGCCAACTATGGAACTTCAGCCATAGGCTGTTGTTGGGCAGCAGAAGGCTAGGTAGCGACACGAGGAACGTAAAGAAGATTAGACCAGCATTAACGAGTCCAGCTGGAAAATGGACAGGTTAGTAGGAGTTTGTAGACGAGGAAGTGTGTAGAAGGCTTGGACTACCTGTGAGGGGTGCCCGCTGAAGGAGTAGGTTTGTAGCAACATTGGACGTGGTTGCAGCCTCGTTCATGTGGGCCTTTTCAATAAACACAAAAGCCACCAGCAATCCTCCTGTAGCTGTAAATAAGCCATTGGCTATCAGGAAAGAGAGAAGGACGTTGTTCAGCATCTTGGTGGTGGCCTGAGGCTTTGGACAAAGCAATTTTGCGAGTGCACCATTTCACGCCCTAGCGTGGAAACCGTTCGATGACGGCCGGCGTCAGAGTAAATAAACGTAGGAAAGTAAAGAGTGAATGGTTTGTATCATGTCTGACGCGACAGGAAATTCCCAACGCAAAAAGTAAGATTCGGTCTGCCCTTTACGAGACAGTCGAATATAGATGGAAGCAATCGCACAGGGAGACATGGCAGGTAATAAAGAAAAGAGAGTGCAACCAAGCATGTCGCCAGCGTCAATGCTTCGGGTGAAGCTTGGTCCAACGTGGTTTGCGTGGGGAGGAACATGTATATAGACTTCGGACATGGTCGGTTTCAGAATTGCTTCAGGATTTATCATGGCATAATTGGAGCGTTGATAATAGGGCTTCAGGTCCATTATCAGGAAAACATCAGCTTATGAGCCGTAGTCGCACAGAGGGAAACCCTCTCCACTGATGGTCAGGTCAACGAGGCAATGGAGCGCGAGCATGCCATTGTCAGTTGGAGAATCATGCCGAGGAGACTCTGGATTGTAGTTGGTGCTACTGAAGTATTGTATCGTTTGATTGTAATTGCGTTTGAATTACACATGGCTATGTGAAACAGAGAACGTTGTATCTGTCGTTTCGTATCATTTCTGGCGTGCGAGTACCTTACCATGTGCTTACCTAGAGTGCCTACCTTAGTTACAGAGATACCTTAGGTACCTAAGGCACAGTCGTGAGAGAAAGAATGAAGCCCATCTCGGTTTGTATGAGTTCCTAGCCATTACGTGGGGCGATGAGGGGTAAAGTACCTTCCTTACCTTACGGTACTAGTACTAACGATACGTTGTTACGGTACCTTACTAAGGTAGTAATACCTTAACAGTCCGGGTTGGGATCAGATCATCAGAGAGAATTCAATGGGCGCCAAGCCCCAGCGCCCCGTTTGGGCTAAACAACACTAGAACTAGCAGAAACTCTGGTGCTGCACCACCGTCAGTCTCAAACAAACCGAACCTGTGGTCAACAACAATAGCAACCGCGACCACGACAACAACCAGACACTGGGAGTATGCGCTACACTCTACGGTGTGTCGAAGGCGATTGTGCCTTGAGGAGTAATATTTCGAGCAGCTTTCTGGTTGGTGAAGTCGTGAACTTGTTCTTGTCATCGGTAACTTGCAATAACTTGCATAGACCCCCACGAGCAGATTAGTAAGACGGCCACTATCGGCTGAGTAAGAGGGCGCCCCCTCCTCGTCACTTTGTAACCAACTCTCTTTCCCTATCGGTACCTTACTAATAGCCAAGATCCCTCTTCTTCCTCTTTGACCTGAAATCATTCCCAGCCACGGGCATAAGTCCTTTCCTTGATCCAAAAGGAGGTGCTACGAGGACGTTCCTTGAACCATTGACTGTATTCTCATCAGCGTGACGCCTTGACGTAGGTATACGTATTCCGTAGAATACCGAGTACCTTGAACACGGTACGAGTACTTGTCCCGGAATCGAAAGATTAAATCAATAGTTCTAATATCCCGCGGCCTCGGCAGGACGGGTACTCGTGCAAAATACTACGGTACCTCGGTAGAACTGCCTCCGTACTTTTAGTGTTCACTCTTAAGTGTCAAGTGCGTTGGAGTGTTCCCTTTCCCCTTTTCGTCCTCGGTCGCCTTCCCACCTCCCATCTCTAACCCAACGCAGTAATCTGATCACATCATTCCTCATCGGGCCAACACATCATCAAGGCCCAACCCAGCCAAGCAACAGACCGATTCGACTATTCGCTATGGCCGACATTGCGGATCCGAATGCACAGCATTCGCCCGCCGCCCAAGACGACGCGACCGGCAACGGAAATGGCGCCGACAATCGCGGTGTAAAGCGTCCTCGGGTCAGCACAGCTGCCGACGACGACGACGACGATGATGACAAGCCAGGGCGTGAACGAAGAAAAATTGATATCAAGTTCATCCAAGACAAGTCCCGCCGACACATCACCTTCTCAAAGCGCAAAGCTGGCATCATGAAGAAGGTGCGCTCAGCTTCTTTCCCCAAGCTTACTCAAGCGCATTGTTCATCGCGTCGCCATCAGTGAACATCTGTCTCTGCCTCACTTGCTTGATTGCTAACCGGTCAATTCCCAATCAGGCATACGAGTTATCAGTCCTGACCGGCACCCAAGTCCTACTTCTCGTCGTGTCCGAAACTGGACTCGTATACACCTTTACTACGCCAAAGCTCCAACCTTTGGTCACCAAAGCTGAAGGCAAGAACCTAATTCAAGTATGTAATCGTTTAGTTTTGCAACCGCGCCTTCGCTAACACACTACTCACAAGGCCTGCCTAAATGCTCCCGAACCTGCCCCGGGCAACGAAAACGGCGTCGACGGCGAGTCAACCGTCGACTCCCCCGAAGACGTCAACCACGCGCAAATCCCCGCCCCACAAGCCAGCATGCCGCGAGGCGCCGGCATGCCACAGCACTACATCACTCCCGAACAGCAACAGCAAATGGCCTACCAACAATATATGCAGCAGCAACAGGCAGGTGTCGGCGGCCAATATCCGATGCCTCCACAAGCAAGAATGCCGCATCAACAACAACCGTCTGCATAAGCAAACAAAGATAGTGGAGAAACTGAACGACGGGATGGGAATGATACACAATGAGGGCAGAGTCTGGTGTTTAATACCCGACCCATATTAATGCAAAAATGCTTTGCCAGCGTGCCAGTCTTGGCAAAGGGGGTGGTGCAGTCATGGCTGGTGTTTCGGCGGTGTTAGGTAGCGATCTGTTCTGGGTCTTTCCATGTTACTCTCCTACGCTTCGATATCTCTCCTACCTGCTAAAGAGCTCAACCTTCTGCGCGACTGAAGAGACCCTTTCCGGAGCGGTGGAGCTCGATATCTCTGGCCTTTGTTGTGGTGGATTTAGCTAATCGGCTTGACCTGTATCATACCCTTACTGCCAGATGCATATGAATCGTTTGAGCTGAATTTCACATTTGCCGCGAGCGAAAATTGTTCTTTCTTTTGAGTCTCGAAATTCTAAATGCAATATGTTTATGGAACGTTGACCTGAAAGGGACTGCCCTGGCCATCTGTTAAGCCCGGCAAGGAGCGAAGGAGCAACTTGATCTTTTCTCCTGCATCAAGTTGTAGCAATTCATATTGATTCCTCAACATAGAAAAACCATTGACAAAGAACCAAGCTCACTTTACCGCTCCTCCATCAAGATTCGCCCGTTCCTTCGAAACAAGCAATATATCAACCTATGCTCTCACTTGCGTGACCCAACGCATTTTCCACTCTGCACAACCGTTCCTCATCCTCCTGTGTTATACGAATCGTTCAACCCTCTCAGTCCTCGCCTCAACCTCTCCGGTTACTGGGGAATCAATCAGACCAGGACCAGTTCTCTGATTTCCAGAGCATAAGCCAATCATTCACGCTCTTTTCCCTTGAACTCCTCCCTCCATATCTACCTTTCATGTCCTATTGCAGCGTCGTCCTACATCTCTTCCATTCTCATTACCAGGTTCACAAAGCTTCTCATCTCACAATATGCCAAAACTTCAAACCCACTACTCTGATTTTCCGTGGATTGGCTTCTCATAGCTATATACAATTCTCAATAACCTTTCACTTCTAGCGACGGTTATTTGGATCGTCTTGCTCTGTTTCTTTCATATGACAAACGCCAACCATAATGCTTCATCCAAGGCTTCATGCCCCCGCCTCTATGCCTCATGCTGCACCAAGACGCCATCCCATTGCCTCATCACCGAACGCGCGCTGCGATCATTCGTGTTCCCTGTTATGGTGCTCATCGACTCTTGCGTCCCCAACATCTTCGCCTTTAATCTTCCGTCCCCTCCACCAATCAAGCTTCCACCAACCACCAAGCGCTTCTTGGCTTTCTGCTCCTTCCCCCCTTCCCTCCGTCACCTGGGCTGACCGTCGTCGTCTCTGATTCCTGTAACTCCGGCCAGTGTTCGATCTCCCAAGGAGCGGACTCGCTTCATTAGGATTATCGTCTATTCTAGCTCGACGGGTTTTGGTTGCCGGAGTGCTCATGGTACTGTGTCTCCTCCCAGAATGCGAGAGCTCGTCAACAGTATCATCTTCCAGCTCCTCCCAGATCTCCTCGCTCTCCGTGATTCCCTTACGACGCAGACGGGTAACGGCTAAAAGGTCATTGTTTCTCATTGTAGGGGTTCTTGGATCGGTCGTGTAAGATCGCCTGCGCTTATGATTTTGGTTGAAGAGGAAGTCTTTATCGCCATTCATGGCGGCTTCTTCAATGTCAGGTATAGAGGCACCGGAGGCATTCTCCACGTCAGAGGAGTCGGAGTCGTCCACGAATCCCATGCCCGGCGCAAGGGGTGTTTGGGCAACAGGCGGGCGGGTGTTAGGGTCGGTATTGAGGCGCCAGGAGAGACAGAGAACACCAGAAAGGAGGATAAGGGTACCAAGGGCGATCTAGCAGTGTGATTAGCTTGAATTTCGGTTAGCGCGATGGTGAAGAAAGGGAAGCATACAAAAAGGGCGTGGGAGATTGATAGGAGGGAGACCTGGTGGAAATAAATCAGGCCATCCAATATAGCAATGATGTTGTATACACAAAACACAAAGGGGTATAATATGCTGGTTGAACAAAGCTTCAAGCCCCGGTGGAGATAGTACAACTGAGAAAGCGCGAGGCCAACGAGTCCGAGAAGAATCATCCAAGATTGCCAGCGGTTGAATTCATTGTGTCTGTCGACAATGGTGCGCACAAGCAGTTCAACGGCGGACTTGGCTACTAGTAACGAGTGTGCCGAAAGAATACCGCTAATGCATCCGTATGCCATTCCTCTAAACAGACGCCTTCGGGGGCTGTTCATTGTCCGCGGGTTCATGAGCTTCAGTGCTTTCGCGCCGATGATGATGGCGACAACTAGGATTATCTGGCCTATCATCCAGAGTATGAATTGACGTCTTCCGAGGAGCTCGAGCAGTTGGTCTAGGTTGTGCGCTGGCTCTCCTATGGCTCCGAAGATGGCAATGAGGACTGCTCCGGCGCAAACCAGGACTGTTCCCCCAAATGACCATCTTGTGAAGGGTTCTCCAAGAATGAGGGTGGCGCATATGGAGTTGAAGACCAAGCCAGACTAGGATACCATCAATCAGTACTGACTTTATGGTTCATTTGGAGGGCCGTACAGCTTGCAGTGTTGATAGAACCGGCAAAGGTAAAGTGGTGATTTGAATGGTGCTTCCGAAAAGATTACTTAGGATGAATATAAACATTCCGATCTTTGTCGTAACAAACATCAGCTGAGTGCTTCTTGGACTCTCTATGTTTCACGAACCTGCCATCTCCGTCTCCTATGCGGCGGGCGCCGAGCATCATTGGGATCTTTTTCATCTTCTAATATATGGGATTTTCTTTGGAGAGTCAATCCTAGGCTTTGTACGCTCGTGGATATTAGGCCAGCGACGACGCCAACCTATCATATGAAGTTACTACTTATCTCGGATTGCGGATGGAGAAGGGTAGTTACGGTCACACTCCCTTGCGGAGAAAGATCTCCAAGCTGGCCCATTCTACCTCTGAGAGCGCATTGGGAACCCTAACGATCGGGTTGTCATTGAGACTGTGTCAGAATCGGAGACCCGCACTATGACTTGCAGTGGCACATGGCGTTGATGGCGGTACTGGCATATAAAGAATGTAGGTACGAGTACTTGCGCCTGCATCGTCATGATCAAAGTAATTCTGTATTATTGACCTCGCTGGCGGCGGCTCAAATCCCGTCTAGTCCCAATGTGTCGTAATCTATCGGAGCTTGGCTCAATGACTCCGTCACCAATCAGTCCCGCCTGACTTCTCCGCACGAACACCTGAGGTTCTGGCACAACAGACACTCCTTTGACGTTGGGTACTTATGTGACTTATGATCATTTAGACCGTAGCTAAGCAATTCGTGCCCTGACGGTGCTGTTCTATTTACTACCGATTGCTTTTTCCTGTACTGCCTGGTTTTTCTACTCGACCTTTGGGTACCCTTCAAACCACCTACCACCTCACCCATCAAATAGTTCAGTATGTCGGGCGCCATGTCGGACGATCAGGTATTTATGCAGACCATAAAGACTTTGACAACAGAACGCAACCCATTGATCTCTTGATCCAGGTCTCAGCGGAGCTTAAAAAAATGACCGCCTTCATCCGCCAAGAAGCACTCGAAAAAGCCAAAGAGATCGAAATAAAAGCCGATGAAGAATTTGCCATTGAAAAATCGAAGCTTGTCCGCCAAGAAACCTCCTCAATTGACACCACCTACGAGAAGAAATTCAAGCAAGCCTCCATGTCGCAGCAAATTACTCGTTCTACGCTCGCCAACAAGACCCGCATAAAAGTGCTAAGCGCTAGACAGGAACTGCTCGACGATTTATTTGAGGGGACGCAAAAGAGGTTGGGGGAGGTTGTCAAGGATAAAGATAAGTATCAGGAGATGTGTAAAAATCTGATGTTGGAGGGCTTGTACGCTTTAAATGAAGGGAAGGTGGCCGTGAGGGCGAGGAAGGTGGACTATGAGGTTGTAAGGAAGGCGGTGGAGGCAGCAAAGAGGGAGTACCAGGACAACGTGAACAAGGATGTTACAATCGAGCTGGATGAGAAGAACCCTTTGCCTGAGGGATTGTAACATATCCCTACGTCACGTTGTTGGGAATTCATATGCTGACTGCGTCAGGTCGGGTGGTATATCCATTGTTGGAGGCAACGGCAAAATCGATATCAACAACACCCTGGACGAGCGTCTGAAGCTCCTTGAGAGCGATGCTCTACCTATGGTCAGAACGAGACTCTTTGGCAAGAACGACAACCGAAGATTCTACAATTAAGGATCTCACATTTCTTTCAATGGTTTTCTGGGTCTCAATTTTTAGAGCCGACAGGTGCATGGTGGCATGATATGTATTGCATGGCATTACAGCGAAGCTTGTACACTGTACAATTTGTGTACCGATATCATCAGAGTTTAGAACTGCGAAGGCAACAAGTTTGCAAATTTACTGTTTGGCTATCTCACTATCACGAAACCAACCCATAGCCCATTCGCCACCCATACCCCCATTAGCCCTATATGTCACATCACTCTTGATCAGGCATTGCAGCATCCCCAGTCTGCATCGCTCTCTCAAGGAAACCTCTCATCATAGCGCCTTGCCTCGAATCCGGTCCAACATCGATACTTGAATCACCCAACAGAATCGTCTTCGGCTTCAACCTTGTTCTTACGGCATACAAAAGCCTCGAGTGAAAAGCTTCCAGAATCGCCTTGGCTTCAGTCCTCTGCATATGCGAAGCTCCTGTGTCTACGATCTGTGTAAACATTGCTTTAATCCTGTCTGATAGAAGATCCACGTCAGCATTGAAAGCTGCTTCTTGAGATGCATTAGAGCCTAGCGGTGGGGGGTCCCCTGCGTCAATGCCAATGCTTAAGATGGAGATGGCAGCTGCCAAATCGGCGTAGTCTGTTTCATTGCGGATGGTGAATTGGGGCTTTTGCAGGTAACGTGCAATCTGTCTGAGATCCAGAAGATTTGTTGGCTGCGTCTCTAGGTATTGTGTATCATGGAGGAAGAACGCCAGCGAGAGTTGGCGACGAAACACAGCCAATCGCGGTGAAGAGGAAGGTATGTTTTGGAGTAATTGGAGTTGGAGAGTGGAGTCTGATGTACAGGGGTAGATGGTTCTAAGGGCTGCATGAAGCTGGCAGGATGGTAAGCAAGTATAATCAGTCCGCGTTAGTCAGTCACTTGCCTCTCGGTCAAAATTTGCATCCGGAATGGATTCGACAAGTCCAGCGAGTGCCTTTTCAATTGCCACTATAACATGGCATTTACTGACAATAGATTTATCAAACAAAAGGCGGCATAGGAGGCATATAGTGTGTACCCTCGATTCAGCGCTTAAGCTGTAAGTCACAAGCGTAAGCCAGCTGTGCAAGTATCCGCCAAAGTTTTAATGACTTACAAGACAGCAAGATCCCGCAGAAGATAAAGGATCGATATTAGCCTGGGACGATCATTTTCGTCTCTGTCTGCAGCAGGTTAGACTTCCGTAATTCTGCCGAGTTATTCCAACTTACGCTGTAGTAGGACGGGAGCTGGAACTATTGGCCTGTTTTTACTTAGAGCCTCTGTGCTCGCCCCAACATTACGAAAGAGCGTGTTGAGGTGTTCTGGGGTTAGCAACAAAGTGATTTGGTTACCAGCATCCTGAGAAAAAGGTCAGTCGGGTGATGGAAAGGCCTCGGACTCCTCGAACCTTGAGCGTGTATATATAGGAGTGTCTTAGATCATCTCTGACTTCGGCACAGACTGTTTGTCCTGTTAACTGCGACCATACTCGGTGGTTGTCACATAAACATACCCGCATCGATTATCCACATCACAACCTCGTCAGGGAGCCTTCCCTTTTCTGCCATCTCTCCTACGTAGCCACTCAAAAATGCCTGCTGTCGGGAATGTACTTCTTTTTTTAATTAGCAGCGTTTGGTTGGATGCTTCTTAATACTCACCCTCGAAAACATTATCGAATTGGTCGATCTGCGGAAATTCTCCTTCTTCTAACTTCTGTATGTCTTCGTTGCCGTCGAAGAACGACCACGCCCGTCCTTGATACAGCGCTTCTGTTCGTTGAATTGCTGTCATGAGTCTCCCAACACCCTCATCTTCGTCATGCTGCTTCATTACCGAAGCTACAAGATCCTCGTTGACCTTGGCCCCTTTGTCTGAGATCCTGGTTCCTCCATCTGATGTTGTGTATTCTTGCTGCTCAAGCGACTGAAGTAACAAGCGTGCCTTGGCCGTCTGAGTATCCGATTCCTTATGATTCTTGCTCTGCTTCACCAATGAGTCCAGTGAGAATATGTAATTAGGCATGACCGGTAGAGCGGGAAGTCTAGACGACTCTTCGGCACTGGCTGTGCCTCTGGTTTTCCTTCTTGTTCTGCTTCCCTCCCGGCCACTCTTATTCTCCAGGTTGAGTATTGGAATTTCTAGGTCTGTCGGAGGAAATGCATTTCTGGCAGGCTTCTTGGACGCAAGTATGTCATCAATGTCGTCCAGCGAGGAATCTGAACCGGATGCCTCGTCTTCGGAATTCCTTATCATGACTTCGCCGTTCTTTACAACGCGTTGACTACTTGTCAAGACAGGGCCTTGCGACCCCAAAGGATCCGGGCCGTTCATGTTCGGGGACATCCTGGCTTTGTTAGATAGCTCGTTTACGCCACTGGACTGTGCGTCTTGGGCATCGAGCGTATCATCTCGAATATGGGCCGGCAAATTTCCACATGATTCCTCGAGCACAGTTGCCTGCTTCTCTTGGCCCATGGCCTTTGCCTCTTCGACTTCCAATTTGACCCCAGGCGATGGTCGGATAGCTCTCGATTCCCGGGAATCATCATGGGGTAGAGGCCGTTTGTGCTGACGTGGCTGCGCAAAAGGCTTGAAGAAATCTGTGATGCTGGAGGATCTCTGCATGGTAGTGTCCCAGTCGCAGGATCTTGGCACGATTGAGCGCTTCTTTGTCGGAGGCTCGGGGATATGAACATATCTCCACACGCGTTAGACGGGACGCGGTGGACAAGCAACGCCAGATCACATGCTTTGGGAGAATAAGATAAAATCTGTTTTTTACGCTTTTCTCCATCCAGCACTAGCCTAATTCTGTGGAATAATGGCATGTAAGGTAGTAGGTAGGTATTCCGGAATATCTTAATGCCTATTCCGTACCTTACTCGTAGTCGTATGCACGGGCACGACGGGGTTTTCCGCGCACACTGAGTTTTCGCGCACGCTACGAGGTCAAAAAACTAATTATTCGGAATGGCCTCCGTACCGCAACTGCACTACCACGAAAATCGAACGAACACGCAAATAGCCAAATGTAATGACAACAGCATCAATTATACGTAGAAATGTTAGATGATGTGAATCATAATATATATCTATCCATGAAAGTGATTGTCACCCTGTTTAAGAATAATCTGATCCATCCGATGCTTCTGATTCATAATCAAAGGATTAATATTCTTTTCTACGAGTAGTATGGTTTGAATTTTTGAATTCTTGTGGGTATGAAAGCTTATCTAATCAACTACGTTAGCCCTACGGAGGCCAATTGCGGATTCCGAATAATTAGTTTTTTGACCTCGTAACTATGACTAATTATCTTAGTGCCCTTTTCAGCATGCTAAACCCGATACTATCTGTAACTAACCTTTCTAGGTTAGAGTGCGCGGAAACCCGGTGTGCGCGAAAACCTCGTGCATACGAGTACATGTCGACGTCTTCAGTTATTTCGAGTTATTGCCAAGCCCTCAACATGTTGCATGTCAACAGAGTTCTTCTTCCGATAATATGCAACATATTTGAAGACATATCAGCAACGCCAACCAGGTGTTTTCCCACGCTCGTACTGCCGTACACCTGTCTGCTACCAAGAAGGTACACCTGTCTGCTACCAAGAAGGTACACCTGTCTGCTACCAAGAAGGTACGTACTGAGTACTTCTGCATGATGACTGAGGCTGCGTTGCTTCTGGTACCAAATATAGTTTCAGAGAGGTGGCTTTTCCAACTTCAAACACCCAGGGACACCGTACCAGGCGGCACAGTCGAGCCACCTCAAATTCCTGAGCACGCCTAAAGTAAGATACGCATCACTCCCCGTAAGTCTTACTGTGCTGCCTCAGCCCTAGGTAGAGCTCGGAGAGAGGCAGCGAGGCTGAGGGGAAGGATTACGCTGCAAAGACTGCTCGGAATCATTGCTGCGTATTATTCTATTCCCTATTCCCGTAGCTGAATCTAAAGCCTCATAAAGTCCACGTACCACTCACTCCTCCCTGGCTAACTGATCTGCTTGACGTGAACTCTCTGTCATCTTTTCCAAACGCCATCATCATTCGTTACTCGTCATCCGTATTGGTGTAGAGAACATATTTATTATTATTTGGTGAGCGTTGTTTATTCCCGGCACCGGTCCGAGCTTTACTGACAAATCCCTGAGGGAACCATCGCCCATTGCCCGTCGGTCATCGCTCCACCTGCTGCGACACTCGAATCCGTGATTTCAACCTTTCCTCCTCCAGAGTCTTTCGTTCGTTGCTCGCTCAATTAGCGCCTTGCAGGCTTACCTGTAGCTGCCGACAAGAGATCCAAGGTCGTACAACGGTCGCGGACGTTGGCTAATTCTTGGCGGGGCTGTTGGCTTCATTCCGTGCCACTCCGGCCAAATTGTGAATCTGTCTGTTCGGCGCCGGCTACAGCTCACTACCTAAATTCACATCTCGAATTGACTTGCATCTTTCTTTGTGACTGACTACCACTCATGCGCAGTCGAAACATGTCGTGCTGAAAACAACCCCTCCCTGGCCTAAGCCATTCCAAACATCCACATAGCTCAGGCATTGTCCCAATGAGCACAGCAGCTACTGTTCGAAATTTTCGCAATGGCAATTCAACCATATCACGAAGATAGCAATGTATCTACCCCAATCAAGCGGATCCGATGGGCAACACAAAGGGTCACTGGCCTGAGTGAAAGGAGGAAACGCCATGGCATCCTGGATAGGCTTCACAAAAGGACGGGATCCAACGAAAAGAAGAGTGAAGCGACAGGCGGCTCTCATTTGGGCGCGGTCCAGGAAGAAGCCGATAGCTCGGAAGAGGGAGATGATCATGCGCCCAGCAGGCGGAGGATATTTTTTAACATTCCCTTGCCAGACGATGCTAAGGACGAGGAAGGACGTCCGATTACGATCTTTGAGAGAAATAAGATCCGCACCGCCAAGTATACACCATTGAGCTTCGTCCCGAAGAACTTGTGGTTCCAATTCCACAACATTGCCAACATCTATTTCTTATTCGTAATAATACTTGCGGTAAGACCTTCAGCCATATCTACATGTGCAGATAACTTACGATTGCTACGAACAGATCTTTCCCATCTTTGGTGCTACAAATCCGGCCTTAGGCTCAGTACCATTAATCGTCATCCTTTTCGTTACTGCCGTGAAGGATGCTATTGAGGATTGGCGAAGGACGGTATTAGACAATGAGCTAAATAATTCACCCGTCCATCGGCTTGTTGATTGGAACAATGTCAATACCTCTGAAGATTCTATTTCATTGTGGCGAAGAATCAAGAAGACGACGACCAGGGGTATCATATGGTTATTCAGACAATATAAAAGCAAGACCCGACGTAAATCAAAGAATGGTAAGGACTTCGCCGAGAGAGCCTTGGACGAACCCCGTCAGTCTATAGAAACAAGGCGCACCGATCGGTTATCTGCGGTCTCCTCAAGGACCTCTTTTCACTCGTTTCGAAGCCAGGAAGCCGAAGATGGAATCCAGATGACTCCAGTGCCTTCGCCCCAGCCTGGCCAAGGAAAGCCGCTTGGTGGACATACGCCAGATCAAGACCAACCCCAAGGATCCCCATTTTCAGACGATGCGGGTGATCCCATATCACCAACTTCAGATGGTAAATCATCGGTGCCCAAGGGAAGCAATCTGCAGAACGGTTCCGCTCCCGTGAAGTTCTATGGCAGTCTTGTTGATCCTCTAAAGCAGACACCGGGAAAAGGTAGGTTCAAAAAGGACTATTGGAAAAGCGTTCAAGTTGGTGATTTTGTGCGCATCTACAACGAGGATCAAATACCTGCAGATGTCGTCATTCTCTCCACCTCGGATCCTGACGGCGCCTGCTATGTGGAGACCAAGAATCTTGACGGTGAGACTAATTTGAAAGTCCGACAAGCATTGCACAGTGGCCGCAGAGCCAGACATGCACAGGACTGCGAGCGCACCGAATTTTATATTGAGAGTGAGCCACCACATGCTAATTTGTACCAGTATAGTGGCGCTGCACGCTGGACTCAAAGAGATCCTAGGAAACCTGAGGCGCCTGGAACACCAATGGCTGAGCCCATCTCTATAAACAATCTTCTACTTCGTGGATGTAGTCTCCGCAACACTGAATGGGTCCTCGGTGTGGTAGTCTTTACTGGTCAGGAGACGAAGATCATGCTGAATGCTGGCATCACACCCAGCAAAAGATCCCGCATTTCAAGGGAGCTCAACTGGAACGTCATCTACAACTTTATCATCCTTTTCTTCATGTGTTTCATTTCAGGAACGGTTCAAGGCGTCACCTGGTCGCAAGGGCACAATTCTTTGAATTTCTTCGAGTTCGGTTCTATTGGAGGGTCATCCGCTATGGACGGCTTCATCACTTTCTGGACCGCTGTTATCCTCTTCCAGAATTTGGTACCCATATCGTTGTACATTTCGCTTGAGATCATCAAGACCGCACAGGCATTCTTCATATACAGCGACACATGGATGTACTACGAAAAATTGGACTATCCGTGCACACCAAAGTCGTGGAATATTTCGGATGATCTTGGACAGATCGAGTACATATTCTCTGATAAGACCGGTACCTTGACACAAAATGTAATGGAGTTCAAGAAATGCAGCATCAATGGCGTTCCATACGGGGAGGCCTATACCGAAGCGCAGGCTGGCATGCAGAAGCGTCAAGGAATTAATATCGAAGAGGAAGGCGCCAAGGCTCATAAGCAGATTGCTGAGGATCGTCTGAAGATGTTGGAAAGCCTTCGGAAAATGCACGCAAATCCGTATCTTCATGACGAGGAACTTACTTTTGTTGCGCCTGATTTCGTTAATGATCTGGAAGGAGTTTCGGGCGTAGAGCAAAAGGCGGCGAACGAGAATTTCATGCTCGCCCTTGGCTTGTGCCACACAGTGATTACAGAGAGGACTCCGGGCGATCCGCCGAAGATCGAGTTTAAGGCGCAGTCACCTGATGAGGCGGCTTTGGTAGCAACGGCTCGCGACTGTGGCTTTACTGTTTTGGGCCGATCTAACGATGGTATCATCCTGAATATTATGGGTGAAGATCGAGAATACAAAGTGCTCAATACGCTAGAGTTCAACTCGTCGCGGAAGCGGATGAGCGCCATAATTCGAATGCCAAACGGTAAGATTATCCTCTTCTGCAAAGGCGCCGATAGCGTTATCTACTCTCGTCTGAAGCGCGGAGAGCAGCCACTTCTCCGGAAGTCAACTGCTGAGCATCTCGAGATGTTCGCTCGCGAGGGGCTCAGGACATTATGCATTGCGTCCAAGGAAATCGATGAAGCCGAGTACCAATTATGGAATAAGGAGCATGATCTAGCTGCAGAGGCTATAGTAGACCGTGAAGAAAAGCTTGAGAAGGTTTCAGATGCTATCGAAAGGGAGCTTACACTCCTCGGTGGGACCGCTATTGAAGATCGACTACAAGATGGTGTCCCTGACACAATCGCGTTGCTTGGTGATGCTGGAATTAAGCTTTGGGTACTTACTGGTGACAAAGTGGAGACGGCCATCAACATCGGATTCTCCTGCAACCTCCTCAGCAACGAGATGGATCTGATAGTTTTTAAAGTCGAGGACGAAAGGGTAGAGACTGCCGAGGCAGAGCTTGACAAGCATTTGGCAGCGTTTGGGATTACTGGATCGGACGAAGAGCTTCAGGCAGCACGCAAGAACCATGAACCTCCCGGCCCTACACATGCTATCGTCATCGATGGTGATTCGTTAAAGCTAGTCTTGGAAGATACCCTACGACAGAAATTCCTTTTGCTCTGCAAAAAATGCAAGGCTGTTCTCTGCTGTAGAGTCAGCCCAAGCCAGAAGGCCGCTGTGGTACAGATGGTCAAAACAGGTTTGGACGTGATGACACTCTCCGTGGGGGATGGTGCCAACGATGTAGCAATGATTCAAGAAGCCGATGTAGGTGTTGGCATTGCCGGAGAGGAAGGCAGACAAGCAGTAATGTCTTCGGATTACGCCATTGGGCAATTCCGATTCTTGCAGCGATTGATACTTGTGCATGGCCGCTGGTCGTACCGTAGGCTGGCAGAGACGATAGCCAACTTCTTTTACAAGGTATGTCACTTTGACGATGTACTGTATAAGTGGCTAAGAGTCCCTAGAATATTGTGTGGACGTTTGCTCTGTTTTGGTATCAGCTCTATAACAACTTCGATGGCACTTACCTTTTTGATTACACCTACATCCTTCTGGTGAACTTGGCATTTACCTCTCTGCCTGTCATCTTCATGGGTATTCTCGATCAAGACGTTTCTGACCTGGTATCTTTGGCTGTTCCACAGCTTTATCGACGAGGCATTGAGCGCAAAGAGTGGACCCAACTGAAGTTCTGGTAAGGATCTATTGCCTCTAGCCGAACAATTGCTGACCACTTCCAGGGTTTACATGCTGGACGGCATCTACCAGTCACTGATTTGCTTCTACTTGCCTTACCTGCTCTTCACACCAGCCACTTTCGAGACTAGCAGCGGTCTCTCTGTCAATGACACACAGCGGATTGGGGTCTACGTTGCCTGCGCAACCATTGCTGTCGTCAATGTGTACATCCTATTGAACACGTACAGGTGGGATTGGCTAATGATACTTCTTGTATCCATCAGCATACTCCTGATATGGTTCTGGACGGGTGTCTACACGGCGTTCTCCTCGTCCTATTCATTTTATAGAGCTGCTCCACAAGTATACGGCCAACTCACGTTCTGGACACTTACTTTACTGACGATATGGGTCTGTCTCCTACCACGATTTACTGCCAAAGCTTTTCAGAAAATACACATGCCTCGGGATGTGGACATTATTCGTGAGCAGATTCGCCAGGGCAAATTCAAGTACCTGGATAATCATGAAGCTTATGTTCCGCCGAGGACTGGTTCCCCCGCATTATCGGAAGATTCTCAGCCTGTGAAGCCGGCCATGAGTGCGAAGATGCCCATGGCGGATAACGAAAGCCAAAGGCCCATCTATCCACCATCGGTAGCTCCCACCAACACGACCTATAATCCACGCAGTCAGAACGGTAGTGATGGTACGGATTACACAGGGCACAAGACATCGCTTGAAAGACCAGCTCGACCGTCGTTAGAACGGCCGAGGCTTTCATTCGACCGACCACGGCCGTCGTTCGACAGGATGCGAGAATCTATGGACAAGATAAGACCGAGCTACGAGGCGAGCAACGATTTTACTTCAGCAGCCTTGCTGACGAGGATCGAGTCAAGCCATTCCCAAAGACAGACCCAAAGGCCGGTGCATGGCAGCTCATCCCTTCGATAGCAACAACTAACGTTTACATTGCTTTTTTTTGTACATACAAATCAGCGACTAGATACCTTCATCTCCTGTTATGTTAGCGACCTACGCTGTTTTTCTGCATTGGGGGATCCGGTGTTGAGATAGGACGGAGTACGAGCACATGGCGTCAGGAACGAAAAGAGAGTTTCATCGATCCTTGGCGTTCTATGACAGAAAGAATAGGGGAAAGGCTTTTCCTTTCACAAGTTGCACTGCCGGTGATCTTAACTTTGATGCAATTGAGACGGCCACGCTCGCCTTGCATATGGGTTTTGTAATCAGGCTTGAGGAACAAGGATTGAGTGAATGTGCAATATCATAGATTCCCCAGCTGTCCGTAGAATTAGACTGTAATAGACACTTGGGCTTTTACAGTTATCTATGAGAATGTCTGAGGGTGTTAAGTATGAGCTCGCAGGGCCTGTCCATCACTTCGGAAAATTGGAATAAGGTACGGAATACATCTAGGTGGTAATTTTATTATCTGACGTCTGCTCTGGATGTTTTAATCGATTACAGTAATACCTATGTATATACCGGAACTCTCTTCGTAGCCGATGGGTAAGGTAACACAGCTTACGTAAGTTTAAAGTAAGGCAGCTAACCCAAAAGGGATTAGTCGTGGTCGCTTACCCGAAGGGGCTTAGTTGAATTTACACGTCTGAGGTCCTGCCGTCCGCGTCGCCTCGTCACTACTCCGTATAATTACTCGAATATCTTTGCCAAGACACAGAAGTCAATGATTGAAAGGGTACATCTTATCAATACTTCACCTTCTGATTTCTGTAGCTTTGACACGGCACGAAATTGAATTCACTACCTCGCAGGTGGGGCTCCCTATTGGTTTCATGATTTGCAGGCAAGCCTATTAGGTACATCACATGCAACAAAGGAATCACTTGTAGAATTCCCCGTCCCCCAGTAGGCAATTCCACCGGCTTTCGCGATGGGACATATCCGGATCAAAGGCCAAATACTCTGTAGATTGTCCTCTGGGGAAGTGCAGCCTTGAGGGGGACCGTTAAAGAAGACCGTCAAGGTAGCAGCGGGTGGCAACCATGGCGGAAATATTGTCCAAGCTTCAGTGAGCCCCTGAACTTCCAGTGGAGCATTTGAGTGCGAGTATACTGATCATGGTGCCTACGAAAGTGAGCTCAAAGGACTGCCTCCTGAGCTTCACTGGTTCTGCGCTGTGTACGATGCCTCTGCGTCTGTAGGGCCAAAGGTCTCAGGCGAAGATGGTGAATATATAAAAATAGAAGACTCAGTCCTAACCTCTGTTCAGCACCGCAGAGATCTCGCCTTTGAATGCCTAAAGCTGTTCGCCTATGATGGTGAAGACGTGGTCCCACACCAGGAATACTTGAGGGCACAGATCAGCCTGCAGTTAGGCAAATGCGATACTTGCATAGTAGACTACTACAAATCCAAGCATCAGAGAACTGAGAGAATGAGGCTGTGAGTCTGTCTGAAACGAAGAAAGGATGTTTTATAGCTCTATTTTGCAACTGCTGACCAACCTAGTGACTATGACGAGGAAGATGTATCTGCCTTTTTCAAAATTATCGATAACGAGGACATAGAACGGATCACACGTGGGCTGGACAGCGCAGCCCAGACGTTGAAAGCCACTGAAACTTGGCGCCGAGGCAGAGATGCCCTGAAGCTGTCTGCCCAGCTTTCATTATTCGAAGCCCTCACATGTCAAGCTTTCCTTGCTCATGATGATCTTGTAGAGAATCACCTTGAGCAACCGCTTGCGCTAGTTCAAACAAACAAACGACTCGCGGTGGCACATTATGTACCAGCAGCTACGAGTTTCCTCTTTGATCAAAACAATGCTAGATGCATCTGGGCTATGCACACTTGGTCAAAATATCGAAACCCGCTCACTAAAGATGACTTTGACTTTGCCGTGAGAGATTCGCTACTTCAGACTCTCAGATCAGCATCTGATGTCATTACGGATTTGACCTTGATTCAGCGGCTGTGGTGTGGTATCAGACTAATCATTGAGAAGCTTGATAGCGATCTCATAACACACTCGGTGCGAGCCATGGATGTTGACCTTTTCAGACTTTCTCTTGAGCATTTGCAGTACGACACCCCTGGTCTAAGATTTTTGCTTCAAACACTTCAACAGCTGCTTGTAGTTGCACCAAAGGACTTCTGGGAGTCGATGGGCGCGATCTCGCCCACAACTGTGATCGAGCAAGTCTTTAACAACCCACAATATGATAGATTTATACAGGAAGCCAAAGATGACGAGGACTATGAGAAGTCCCCGCTTAAGGACATGCTGTCTTGGATCAAGCCATTCATGGCATCACTTCACACTGCGCATCAGGCCCAAGCATGCCGTTCGCTTACGTTTCAGCTGATGGACCGATTACAAGCAGAGAGGTTTCCGATATATACCAGGATTGAGTGCTACCGAATCGGCGTTGGTGTACTGAATTGGACGCTGGCAAATTGCAACAAGGAGGACACGTATTTTAAAGCTGTGGGACGAGTCGTGGCTGCCGAAACTTTAGAAGTGGCCGGCACATACATTGGACGTATTCTCACGATACCTTCTTTGTCTGCTATCGACAACTTTCGCCTGGAGCTTGAAGGACCGTGTATGAGAGCCGTGAAAGTCGCACTTGCGTTAGAATGCAAATATTTGAGAACGGACCAAGAGGCTCTCAAGCAAAACAAAGAACTACCGTCCAACTTCTGCTCATACTCCCCTGCCATCTGGGATGCAGTAGTAAACCACCTCGATCGTGGGAATGTTGTTGTGGCCAGGGCAGCTTTGACCGGTATCAATGGCTTAACTGGAATTGAGAGGTTCAGGACGAATGCCGACGAGAAGTATTCAAAAGAAAGAAGCCAGTTCAACGTTACTTTTGGGCATCTCACACACTTGGTATGTCAAATGCTAGAGCGCATCAATGATTTTAACCCGAACGATCTGGACAAGCTGTTTCGGCATCCAGAGACCGCTATTGCGCTTGTTGCCTCTTTGTTCTCGCCTGATGCTAGCACCTACGAGGCAGGGGTCAATCTCATTAAGAATATCAGCTCGGAATCGGCGCGGAAAGAAGCCATCGGACATTTGCTGCAACACTTCTTTGAAACCACGCTAGATAGCATTTCATGGTCCGTCCGTCGAATCGCTCAGAACAGAACCTATGCTTCCTGTCCCCGGATGCTCAAAACATGTGCCGACGTAATTGACATTCTCTGCGACTCACAGAGTGGTCTACTTCGTACACGTACGCTCTCTGGGCTTTTGGAATCCAAGGCCGTCGAGAACTTCTGGGAGCACCAATGGCAGGCTCTTCGAGTAATATATGAGATGACTGAGGAATGGGGCCGAGCGCGCACGACTGATAATAGCGTCATGAAAGAATTTTGTAGAGATACCATGCAATTCTCGGAACACTTCTTTAATCAATACAGCATCTTTGCCAGTGCTATAGATTCGACGGTACTAATCAAACAAGAACATGGAGCAAATGGTCCTGATAATCACTTAGCCAGTACGGAGTTATTGAAGCATCCAGCTAGGACCATGGAAGCAATAGTCAAATGGCTCAGATTGCGCGATCAATTTCTGGCGGAAACATCAGTCAAGTTGACCAAGAAGGTTTTGGATCGCCTGAGCGATCGTGGGATGACTCTCGCCGAGGCGTCTTGCAAGTTTCTCGAGAACGTTGTTCAAGGTGCTTCGCAAGGACGAACGGTTTTAACACCACAAGAGAAAGCCGAACTTGCGAGAGCTCTCGAGTCAAATCTGGGGCGTCCAATTGCAACTGTAGATACGGAAACCGAGCTATCCGATGCAAGATCGCGAGAACATTCAGGAGCTGGAACGCCATCTCATCAAAGCCGAAATAATATCTCAATTCCAGGGAAGAAGCACGGTGTAAAGTCTGGAACGATTGACTTAGCGGCATGGAAAGCCAAAGCCAAGTCTTCGCAGCAGGCGATCGAGATTTCCGATGAGGATGAATTTTCAGAGACTCCAGAGTTTGACAAGGACATCCTCAATGTCAGCCGCTCGGTGGAAATGCTGAAAAAGCTTCAGGGAGAACGAGCGCGCCAAACCTCGAAGCGTGAGCTGCAGGTTGCTAAGGGAGGCAAAACAGAAGCTCTAATTGCCGATGAACGTGCAAGCTTCCGCAAGAAACGTGAGAAAGAGAGAGAGGCAAAAAAAAAACGCGACGCAGAAGAAATCATTAAAATAAAGAAAAGCAAGGCTGCATTGAAGGATATTTCGGCCCTGAACAGTATCGGTGTTGCAGGTAAAGATCATGCTCCAAAGGGCTCCGGCATAATGGTCTCTTCGGATTCTGAGTCCGACTCTGGAGACGATCTTGACCAAGAACTCTTTGGAAATGTCGGAAGGTCTGCAAAGGTATCTGATGCTGTCAAAGATTATCACGCGAGCAAAATGAACCAGATCCGAGAACAAGGCCCCCTGAAGAAGACACGACAGGTTAGGTCTGCGAAAGATATGCGCGCACGACTAGCCCCCGATCTCACTTCTCTTCACCGGACTATACTTGGCTGGGATTTCTTTCATTCGGGTCAATTCCCTCCAGGGTCGGATCGGGACGATTATAGCTTAGTAGCGAGTACTTTTCGTAACCCAGTTGATTACCAGAATGTTTTCGAGCCTCTTCTTGTTCTGGAAGCTTGGCAAGGTTTTCTCAAGGCGAAAGAAGATGGTAATTTTCGGTCTTTTGCAATCAAGGTTGCTAATCGCATGAGCGTCGACTCTTTTATCGAAGTAAGTACAACCATGCCTATGAGCGAAGGAAAAGATATCGGCATAAGCGAAGCAGACATAGTGGTGATGTCTAAAGGTGAGTCGCCCACGGCTCAACCAAACCAGCCTCATTGTCTTGCCCGGGTATTCAAGATCACTCGCAAGAAGGCTTCAATGGAGATAGCTTATAGAATTAATGCCGGCAATGCTTTGCTGGCTTCGATAGTACCGAATGCTACTCTCCATGGTACCAAGGTCTCGTCGATAACCCCACTCGAAAGAGAGTACGGGGCACTGCAGGGCTTAAAGTATTTTGACCTTTGCGATGAGATAACCAAAGCGAAGCCGTCGCCACTGCTCAAATATACAGAGAACCAGCTAGCCCCGTTGGTTGCCAATTACAAGATTAACTTAGCGCAAGCTAAGGCCATCAGATCTGCCATCGACAACGATGCCTTTACTCTCATTCAAGGGTGAGGACCTATCGCCCTTCCTTATGCAGATATTGCTGACTGGCCTCCAACAGCCCACCGGGTTCAGGGAAAACAAAGACTATCGTCGCCATGGTAGGTGCACTTATGACTGGTAACTTTGGTGACAAAGGCGTGGCTATTGCACGTCCCCAGGTTGCTCCACCAAACGCTAGGCCTGCTGCCTATAAAAAGCTTCTCGTTTGTGCACCTAGCAACGCCGCAGTGGACGAATTGGTGATGAGGTTTAAGCAAGGCGTGAAAACCGTGAATGGTGAATTTCACAAGCTGTCGGTCATCCGCCTTGGCCGAAGCGAGGCTATCAACGCCAACGTTGTTGACGCAACCCTCGAAGAGCTTGTGAACGCCAAACTCAATCTTTCAGCGGGGAGGAAGACAGCCGCGGGAGAAGACCTTCAAAAGATTATGATGGCGCACAAAAGCACGTGCGAGGAACTCAATGCCCTCCACGCCAAAGTCGATGAGATGAAAGCAAGCGGCAAGCCTGTAACTCCTGAGCAAAACCGAGAATTCGAACTGTGGAAAAGGAGGAAGCAACAGCTCAGTAACAAGATCGATGCTGTACGGGACAGCGGAGACACAGTAGCCAGAGATGCCGAGATAAACCGGCGGCAAATACAGCAGGACATCCTTAACAATGCTCATGTCATCTGTGCTACGCTCAGTGGTAGTGGCCACGAAATGTTTCAGAACCTTAACATTGAATTTGAGACTGTCATCATCGATGAAGCAGCGCAGTCAATCGAGCTAAGTGCTCTGATCCCTCTCAAGTACGGATGCTCCAAATGCATATTGGTAGGTGACCCCAAACAGTTACCGCCGACAGTACTTTCTAGAGAAGCTGCTCGATTCCAGTATGAGCAAAGCTTGTTTGTCCGAATGCAAGCCAACCACCCTAACGACGTCCATCTCCTCGATACCCAATACCGAATGCACCCTGAGATCAGTCTATTCCCAAGTAGGGCTTTCTATGACGGGAAGCTCCTTAACGGCCTGAATATGGCCCGGTTGAGGACTCAGCCGTGGCATCAAAGTGGAATCCTTGGCCCGTACCGCTTCTTTGATGTTCAAGGCGCGCACCAGAGCGCTCCGCGTGGTCACTCTCTGGTTAACCTAGCGGAGATTGAGGTAGCTCTGAAGCTCTTCGAGCGTCTGGTCACAGATTGCAAGGGCTACGATTTTACCGGTAACGTTGGAATTATCACACCGTACAAGAGTCAGCTTCGAGAGCTTCGATCACGCTTCGCTATGAAGTATGGCGAGTCCATACTCACTCGAGTGGATTTCAACACAACCGATGCGTTCCAAGGGAGAGAAAGCGAAGTCATCATCTTTTCCTGTGTCCGGGCTTCGATGAATAGAACGATTGGATTCCTGTCCGACATTCGGCGGATGAACGTCGGCATCACTCGTGCCAAGTCTTCTTTGTGGGTCTTGGGAAATGCGCACTCACTAATGCAGGGTGAATTCTGGGGCAAAATGATTGAAGATGCCAGAGCACGAAATTGCTACACCAGTGGTGATATTCTCGGGTTGCTGAGACAGCCTCTTCTGGTTGTGGATTCGAATGGTGTGGGCAAAGGCTCGCCGAAAGCAGCCGTGGGGAACAATGACATTGATATGTGGGATGCGCCAGTGCTTGCAGGCTTCGCTGTGAAGGACTCTCCAGATAGTGAGAGTCTACCGGATTCTTCTGTAAAAGCACATGCCGCTTCCGCTAAGACGATCGAAGATGCAAGTTCTTGTAGTCAAGAACCATCTGGTGGCTCGAATGGTCTAAACCCTAACGCCAATTGCCAAGCTTGTGGCAGTTTCGCGCATAGAACATCTATGTGTGACAACATCGATGCGAAGCTTGTAAGTCAAGACGCGTGTTTTCGATGTGGAAGTCTCGAGCACAGGAAAATGTCATGCACTGCTCAACGATGCCTTGAATGCGGCAAATTCGGCCACTCATCCAAACTTTGTACAAGCACCCGGCCGCTCATGAAACAAGATAAGGAAAGGATAGGAAGAACAGAAGCAGACCACAAACGTAACTTGCAACGTATGCCTGAGATACAAGCTAAGAAGCAGCTTGGCGATCATGCTAAATCAGTACCCACCGTGCGCGCTACGCGTGAGAGTCCACCGCGAACCGGTAATAGTAAGAAAAAGGAAGCTCAATCTATTCCATCAAAGAGAAAGCGAGAGCCCTCGCCTTTTGCGGGGGAGCCGAAAGCGCAAGCAAGCAATGTAAGCTATTGTCACTTTCTCTTACATATAATAAGCTGTTTTAATAACCTTACAGACCAACCCACCCTCCCGCCACAATTCCAGCACCAACCTCTCCAAAGACTCCACTACCTACAGGAATCCCATCTCACTTCGGTCTCCCACCTTCAAAGAAAACAGTACAAATCCAAATCCGCAGTCAGGACGCCTTCCCAACCTTTCAGGAGTGCCCTCACCAGCTATCCCAACCGGCCCAGCCGCCGAAAGACACGGCCGCAATTTTTCGGATGGTTCCAACAGACACGATAGGAAGGGAAGCGAGCCTTCCTCATCCGAGCCCCCTTCAGCGAGGAGACCGTTGCCGCCGCAGAACCAGGTAAGGCCGCCAAGCGTAAAGAGGAAGGATGTGAACCCCTTTATCATACCGAAGAGGATGAAACGGTGATGGGGGATGGTGACACACTACCAGGCTGCAGAGTCCGTGCCCGTTTTCCTTTGTATTTCGAGCGCCCATTATGCATCTCTAGGCGCCTATCGTTACGCACTCATGGCAAATTTTAGCGCGCATCGGATAATGCATCCAGGTGTCTCTTGGCTTCTACTTCAATACCTTATAAGAATCACTTGCATCAGCTTAGGCGTTATTTTAAACCGATTTGATTGGCTTCCCGTATTCAAAATCTATTTTAGGGGCATAAATGAGCCCTGATGGTTTTCATACTTGGGATCTCTCTTAACCACCATACTTGCTGATAGTGATGTGTCAGCCTTTGGAATATGACAGATCTTTGATGGGAACCAACTTGTATCCCTGCTCTTTCCTAGCGACGTCGGATACAATACAACCACACCCTTCATCATTTCTAGTACATCAAACAATCGTCTCATAACCGCCCTCTTTGCGTTGCTAGCCTTCTTACACAGCCAGATCTCCTGTACTAGAACGGATATTGTTCTGAAGAGGATACTTCACGCCAATGACCCCTATCCACATATCGCCAAACCTCAAGTATCTCAGCCGCGGACCGGAATGTCCCAAGTCTTATCTCTCGAACCTGCATCAGACAATCCATTAATTTCATCCTTAGCACATCCGAATAACGGGAAGATTACATCCTGAAGCTTCCCGAAACGTACGATGCAACGAGTACACGGTATCTACACTTGGGAGGTCTAAAAGTGAAATGTCATACGCCAATCCTTTTTCTCAATCATTTCGTGTTGGTGTGCTTACCAAGGGAGATCAGCAATCGTATATCATAGGAGAAGGTTGGAACAGATTGTATATCAGGATGGGTTCTGACTCGAGGTTTCGTTGAGAATTTGCAAGTGTCTATGGGACAATTGAAAGGTCTCCGTGGGCGTAGTTCAAATCATCACACCTTGGTCTCGCACCCCCAAACTCCGTCCTTGCGGAAAGAAAACCCATCTCCACATTCAAATTACCCTACCGCATCCTCCCCCCCAGCCCGCTTCACCCTACCCTCCGACCCATATCCCTCTCGTATACAACCCCCCCCACCCCCCGGGTCTTTACCGCCAATTTATGAATCTTATCCCTGCCTTGTTCGTACAATTTACAATGCATGGGAGGTTGTACGTTCAGTCTGGTCGAGCTTGGCTTGAGCACTGATGGGGGAATCGCATGGGTGGGGAGTGGAATGGGCTAAGGAGGGGGCCGTGTGGACCGTGAGAGGGAGTAGAGATGGAAGGAAGTTGAATGGGGTTCGGTATGTACGGTGTTTTAGTGGGCACCTGATCTGAAATGCCTCTCAAAAGAGGAGACATGCTGAGCTTTAAAGAGATAGGACATAAGATGTGCAAGCTATCCAAACCGAAAAGGCGCAACCCGAACCCCAGAACAACCATTTCATGGCCCACTAGCCGTACTCATCCTCACACCTCCCTGCATCCCCCTAACCATCGAATCGACCCTTCCATCCCACCCCGGTATACTGCTCGCCCCGCTGAACCCGCTTGACCGGTCCCCTGGCGGCGTCTGGATATTGAAAGTAGCAGACGTGTTCAACACAGCAAGGAACGCCTTCTCAAGCAGCACGTTCTTCTTCTCGAGGGCCGAGATGCGGGCTTCGAGGCGGGCTTCGAGGTCGGCGTGGGACATTGAGATGCGGTGGGTGAGGGGGTCGAAGAGGGGTTCGAGCGAGGATTCTGGGGGGGGTTCGAGGGAAGGGAGTGGGGGAACGGGGAAGTGGAGGGGCAGGGTTAAGGGAGGAGTTGCGGGGGAGTTGGGCGGTTGCAAGGGAAGAGGAGCAATACTGCCGGAAGTTGCTTGTTGGGAGTCATGGAGATTTAGTCCAGAGGCTAAGATGGGCTCCTGCTCGGCAACAAGTATAATGGGTGAGATTTCGTTTGTTGGCTTAGCTTTCTCGTTCGGCGGTGAGATTTCGGTGCTCAAGTCGCTGAAATGAGAGCCTTGCGGGCGATGTCCGGCTGAGAAGGGCTTGCCGCTGTATCTTGTGCTTGGGAGATATAGGGTCTCTCCAGGCTCTTCTTGCTGGTTCATGGACTTTACATCTGGCAACACCGCAGGACTCGTAGCAGCCCGACGGGCTTTAATGCGTTCCAGATCACGCATTTTCAAGGCTTTGGTCGAACTTGTCCTCCGGTATTGCCGTTGTTCTAGCGTTGCGGGGCTGACAGCCTCGTGGAGTAGATCGTTGGGGGGCAATAGAGGACTAGAACTTTTGCGCTGTTCCGTGGCGGGTGTTTGGGAGGGCTCATACTTGGTTCCTGAATCTAGGCTCTTTCGAGGAGACGTGGAGGGAACCATACTTGCAACGATACTGGAAGGTAGATATCCATATCTCCTTGCTGGTGATTTGGGCGGAATCTTCTTCGGCGAGCTTCCTGATCCAGAATCCAGGCTTATCCGGCCCCTGGCCGAGTCGATCGATCCACGCTGTACAGTAGCACTCCCGTCACGTCCTTCAGGTAAAGACGGCAATGCCCTAGTTGGCGCTGGACCAGGTTTTGGTGGCTTTACGAAGCCGTTATAAAAACCCGCCGTACCATGCGCTCGAACGAATTCTGCACTCTGCGCTTCCAGGACAATCGCAGATTCTGCGTCCGATTGAACATCGTCAACAGTGGACTCGTTGCCAGAGAGCATTGAGGGGGTTTTGGAGTGGCCTCCAAGCGTTGGAGACATCGCCATCTCTAGGCTAGACTTCTGCCTTGACCGCCGTGGTGTTTTTGGGGGCGATGCTTGCAGTCGAACCTGGGATCTTATTGGAATTGAGCTTGTATTGACCGAAGGTGATGCCCGACCACCATTCATATTGGGCGTATCATTGGTATGAGCCACTGAGACATGCGGATGTGTCCAAAATAGAGCGGGATGCGGGATCTCCAAGATAGGACTTGGCTGTCTTGCAACAGTAGCTGCTAGTGATCTGGGGGATCTTGCTAACCTACTGGAAGCAAAATCCCGCACGCGAGGTCCAGTCCCGGGTTTCGGAAGGCAGTTTGATGGACTGGAAGATTTGTTCCTTGTCTCGGCCTCGGCTTCTTGCGGTAGCTTTGTCTCTCCGCTCTCTAGTAATTCAGGAGGCCACTCCTTCGATATGCCAGCACCATAATCGTTGACAATGTCTAATTGCGGCGCAGGATCATCCAATTTCTCGCTTGATGCAATTGGCTTCTCGTTGATGGTACCATTGGATAGATGTGCTGTCGTTGAAGCCATTGGCGCTTTGCGATAGTTAATCTGGTAGGTCGATGAGTTGCCAACTTCATACATCTGCTTATCATCAAGACCGATTTGAGAGTACATCCGGCCGTCAATTGTCCTTTGGTCCTTGGCAATTGATGGTGGAGGTGAAGCGTGGCGTATCGGAGGCCTCGAGGAGCGATACCTGGACTTGAACAACATATCTAAAACCTGTGTCTTGCGCTTTGATTTTATCCTAGAAGGTACTGGCGTTGGCTCTGGTGGAGGCTGTTCATGTTGCAGAAATTCTTGAATATCCTTCTGGAGACCGGTGTCACAGTACTCTCGAACTTCGAACCGATTTGGACAGCCAGGACTTCGTAATTGGAGATTTCTCTTTGGCGTAGGCGCAGAATGGTAGTTTTTGAGATTTTCAGAAAGTACTATTGGACCAGAACAGTAGCTGTGGCCCATTTTCTCGATTCAAAGTAGACACAGTTGACATGTGAATCATCAAAGATAAACGTTTGCACAGTGGGAGGGATGTTAGCATATCAAGGGGCTTCATCGTAGTCGAGGGGAAACGCAGCTTGACTCGCAAGGGATGTTATTGGTAACGCGGGAAAAACAGCGGTCAACCGAAAGTAGAAGTCTGCATGCAAGGGGGGCTCCAGCACGTTGAAGACCAATACTGCCTACACATGACAGATTGCAGATAACCAATACTAGGAAGTCACAGGTGAAAAAACAGTCACAGGTGAAAAAACAATTTCCTCTTTCAGGGAACTCAACCGCCATGACGGTCCCATCGTCGAAACTCTTGATGGTTTGCTAGAGAGCGTTAGACTTAGGAAGATGCGACGAACCAAGCTCACATGAGTCGGATGGACCTACATCTCACAGATGCATACATATTCTGGTACAGGTACGGAGTACACTTTGTTTGAAACGCAATTTTCTAACAAAAGGCCGTGGAGTAAACCCTAACCCTATGCCTGTACTAGTGGTGGCCTTCTCGGCCGCTGAGATAAGATTAGATGTAAGCCTGATTTTTGCTCTCGATCTTCGACGTCATTCAGGTACCGACTCAATCGGAACTGTATAGAAAGTAGCTTTCCAATCATTACTCCAAGAATGGCAGAGCTCATTCGCCACATACATCCAGATACGCTCCCTTTCCCAATGCCCACTGTCCATTGGCAGTCATGGCACCTCAGCCATGGATCTTCACATCTCCCTCTTCTCGTGGCATTGGCCTCCAACTTACCAGACACTTGCTGAAAGCCACAAATCTGCCGGTAATCGCAACGGCACGAACAGATATTTCGGGCACCAAAGAACGCATCCTTGATGGCCTTGACGTGGATAAAGAGAGACTCGAAGTCCTCAAAGTCGATGTCACAAGTGAGCGTCTCCGCGAAAACCCCCAAATAACTCACCTAATAAACCATCAGATGAATCCACCGTATCTGCCGCTGCCACCCACTGCAAATCGCGCTTTCCTACCGCCTCCAATTATCTTCGCCTCGCATTCTGCCTTCCCGGTATCCTTCGCCCCGAGAAATCCCCTTCGCAAGTCAACTACGAGCATGCCCTCCAAACGTTCCAAATCAATACCCTCGGCCCCCTTCTCCTCCTGAAACATTTCTCTCCGTTCCTACCTCGACGCTCCACAGAAACCTCCCCCATTCTCAACCTCCACACTTCTGCCGTCTTCGCCCTAATATCAGCTCGCGTAGGCTCAATAACCGATAATCGCGCCGGCGGCTGGTATAGCTATCGCGCCAGCAAAGCCGGTGTAAACCAGCTGGCCAAGAGCTTGGACATATATCTCAAGAATACGGCTGGGGAAAAAGCCATGAGTGTTGCTCTGCACCCTGGGACTGTGAAGACAGGGTTGAGTGAGAATTTCTGGGCGACCACGCCAAAGGAGAAGTTATTTAGTGCGGAGTTCACGGCAGAGAGGCTATGTAAGGTTGTTGAGAAGTTGGGGCAGGAAGACAGGGGGAAGTGCTGGGATTGGAAGGGGGAGGAGATACCGCCTTGATGGAGGTTGAAGGGATAATTTCGGGGCGTAAGCCATAGAGTTTTGCCTATATGGACATAAATATAAATATATGAAGAGGCGTCAAAGAGTTTAGTTGGTATGGGAGAAAAAGGGGTGAACGTGAACGACAAGAGACCCCGCCTCAGGATGCAATTGAGCTCGGCGTTGGATGGCACGTAGGCGGCTTCTGGTCAATTCGTGCTAAGCGTTCCAACTCTTCGACGCAGATGCTCAATATAGACATCGGTAAACTCTTTCTCAACTGTTCCCGACGCTTCCGCCACGTCTCAATGTTTGAAAAGATTGGAGTGGGATTACCTGAAGACCCTATACTTGTGCAACCGAAAAGCGCTCCCGCTTACTATGCTACACAAGAAAACGTATCGTTACCGGACCTTCTTCAAATCCTGCATCTCCCCCACCACAGGCGGCAACGCCCCTAATCTCTCCGCTTTCGCCTCCTTCGCCCTCTTCAACCGCTCAATCCTCGATTCCCCAAGCAAGCCGGGCACGGGCTCCACATCCCTATAACCACCCCTTCCCCTCATGCCCTGCTCACCCCACATACTAACTCTCTGTACTTTTCTTAATTTCTGGAGGCCGTACGAGCATACTACCGCGGCGAATACAAAGGACCAGGTGGTGACGCCGATGAAACCGAAATCGGATTCTTCAAGGAAGTTCTTGAGATTCATGCCATAAAGGCTGGCAATGAAGGCGCCGGAGCCGATGCCAAGGGTGCCGATGGAGAATTTGAGGTCAAGGAGCATGAGGGAGTTGCGATTGGCGTCGAGGATGGCTTTGACGCTTTAAATGATAGAGCCGGAGTGTTAGCTGTTACTTCTATTGGGAGAGGTTTTAAATTTTAAGAGAATGCAAGCTACTTACATCTCTTCAGTATTGCGGATGTTGCTTACGAGGTTGCCGCTAACCTGGACTATTTCGTCGCAGACTTTGTGGTATGATTCTAAAAGCATCTCCACTTCGGTGTGGTCATCTTCTTCTCTTATTTTGCCTTGAGCTCTTTCGGAAAGATACATAGCCACAAGATCATCATCTGCATCTAACAGATCATCGATGGCGTCTCTTACAAGCCTAGCTTTCTGCTCAAAAGTCCCCAACTTTTTCGAGTATATGAGTAGATGTCGGAGTTTGTCTCGATCAATATCTTCTTCCAATTCTCTTAGGACTCGGACAACGGGTTCCGAGACACCTTCAAATTCCCCCTCCAGTCCACTTGTTACACTAATCAGAACAGCTTCAAGTGCTCGAAACTCGTAAGGTAAACCTCCAGCTTGCCGTGAGCCTTCTTTTTGGCTTAACTTGCCTTGGAGATCGTACATGAAGACAGACTGGGTGTATGAGTCAGTCGTACCGTATGCATCTAGAACAAGCACTCGATCATGCTTGATCAGGACTCGCAGATGCAGAAGATTGATCAAGATCGCAGAGGGGCGGACGAGGATGTGAGGCAGTAGGGAGGAATCGATTTTTCGAAGGTCGCGGGGAAGAAGGCCATACTGCCAAGTTAGTCAGTGCCTTCAGAAGTTTAGACCTGGCTTTCAGGACGAACTTTGGCAATCAACTCCGATTTCTTAAACTCCCCATTAACAAGCGTAACCACCCCCTTCTCATTGATCTCGGTACACCTTAACTTCAACTCATTTGCGGCTTTCCCTTTGCTTCGCCCAAGCGTCGTCCCTGCCGCATCATCTAAGAAGCTAGGAAGTGGTGGAAGGTCATTGGGCTTCAGCGCTGAGTGTGGCTTTTGTCTCTTCAAGGACCATAATCTTTTGAGAAGAGGCCGACTATCAGTAGATGCGTAGCGTCGGGTGATCGTACTATCTTGAGAAACATAAGTGCCAAATATGCCCGTCCTGGATGCTGTCGCAGGTGGATATTGATAGAGAGTTTCTTGCCGGGGGCCTATTCGTGGAAACTCGGTGCTCGATATGGGAGGCTCTACTGGCGCACGGCGCCGGTGGCTTGTGCCTAATCTCCGTGTAGCTGACGGGAAACGATCTAAATGGCTTTGATATGTAGTATTTCGTAGTAGGCGGGAACAAGGACTTCGAGATAGGTTTAAGTTGTGATTGGGTATAAAGTAGCAGACTTCTTCAGACTGTGATTTCAAAAAATGAAGTAATGAGGATGAAGGCGCAGATACGTTAATACTTCGAGCTCGTCTCATCTCCCAGCTATATGGGACAGCAGCGCCTCGAATAAAAACCGCGATGTTCAGGAGCCAGGTAAGGTACTTTATCGATTTGGATGCACTGGCCGAATCTCTGTTTAACACGTGATCTATATTATCTAAGCGCTATGCAGTTTCGAACTAGGATACCCTGACCATTGAGCTGCATGGCTTTGCCATATAGCTCGACGACAATACTTGATACATTTCAGATAAGAACAACACCGGACGCCATTGCTAAATCACTTGTGGCTATCTTTTCTAAAGGCGCCATCCCACAGACAGTGCTCAACAACCACGCAGCAACAAGATTGAGCGTCTTTCAAACCCCACTTTTCTGATCCCATCTCCATACACTGGCCCTGATACAATTGACTCACTTGCGCTTTGGCGTGTCATCCCAATCATCGTCCTCATCCTCGTCGTCTGTAAAATATGTAAATTAGTAATCCTAGTTCGAGATGAGTTATATTACTTACCACTTGCGCTGACTTTCTTGTTCCTTTGGCTGAGCGCTGCCGCAAGAGCATCGGCCAACCCACCCCCTGTTGAAAGGGTTGGAGGAGCCCCGCCGGCCGATGGAGCTGTCGGCGCGCCTCCAGGCACCATAGCAGCGCTCCGATCACGTTTCTCTTGACTACTGACCCTCTTTAGGCGACCGCCTCCAACACCTCCGCTACCTCTGATGGACGCCAACAAGTCGTTCTGGACACCGGCGGGTTTCGGAAGTGTAGGCGCATTTCCTGCATCTCGGCCAGGAGGTAGTATTGGGGGGGGAGGTCCGCTTCCGGATGGCAGTGGAGGCGCCGCTGGAGCTCCTAAAGAAGGCAGTGGCGGGGGAGGTGGTGGTGGTGGCAGGCCTCCAGCAGATGCTGGAAGAGCTGGTGCCGGTCTTGGCATGGTCGGTAGGGGAGGTGGAGGGGGGGCAGCGGCTGAAGGCCGTTGGCCTGGCAGTGGTGGCGGCGCAGAAGACGGTGTCGGCGCGTTCGGGGTTTTTGGAGGAAGAGGAGGTGGGGGCGGACCACTGGGAGGTATAGCATGTGCGTAGGTTTGCTCCCGGGAGGAGTTTTGCGAGTCTTGGAGTGGTGCGCGGCTTGGTGGTGGTGGTGGCGGAAGGGCAGCAGGTACGTTTCGCTCGCCTTGAAATGGAGGTGGAACCGCAAATCTTGGCTTTGCATCTTCGTCCTCCATTGGCGTTTTCGGCGGTCTGGGAGGTGGTGGAGGACCAGGGTTTGTAAGATTGGACGAGGCTCGTTGTCGGCTAGGGAGTGTGGGTGGTGGTGGTGCATTTGCATATTTGCCAGCATCTGCAATTGGGGGTGGGGCTCTGAACTGATACGCAGGGCGCGGAGGTGAGGGTGTTCTTTTAGGCGACCTTGAGGGCGATTTTTCTCGACTGGATGGCGAGGGCATGTTCTGGCTATCTGGACGAGTCCTCCGAGATGGTGGTGGCGCAGGGGCAGGACCTCTCTTTGACGATACGGTGCTGCCAGTATGTTGAGGACTTATCGATTTCATCCTCCCCGGTGGTCCTTGAGGTGGGGGCGGCGGCGGAGGAGCTTTACCTCTCCGTTCATTACTAATGTCGTTTGTCGTGTCTTCCGTACCACCCCCAACAGGATCTCCGCTTGCTTTCTTTTGCTCAATATAGTCTCTGATAAAGTCGGAGTTATCCGCAATCTGATCCTCAGTAATGCCCATTTCTAAGAGCTCCCCTAAAATGCCTTTAAACGAAGGGTCAATACCATCCAGAGAAGCTCTTCTATCACGGTTTAGACTCGTCCGCGAAAGGCTACTAGGTTCTCGAGGCAGAGCTGGGTTCGGCTGAGGAAGAGATGGTGGTTGTGGTGGAGCCACGTTTGGTGCAGAAGATGATCGCTGGGCATGTAGCAGCGATCCGAAGCCTCCAAAACGACTATGCGATTTGCCATTTGTTAGATTCCCCCTACTTGGTTGTAAACCTAACCCTTGAAACGGAGTTGCTCTCGTAGCCTTACTGGCATTCTTTTCGCGCTCGTCGATCTTCTTCTTGAATTGCTTTGCCTCTTTTTCGTCCACGAAAGAGAGTCCTGCAAGGCAGTTCTCGAGTTCGAAAGAGTGGAAAAACGTTCTGTCTTGATTATAAAAGAAAGGCTCATAGATCTCTTGGTCCCAGACCACACCACGATTTGCGCCCTAGCAGCTTGTCAGCTTTACCGTAGAGCCAATATCCCAAGACAAAACTGCAAGCCTACCGATAAATCCACGAGCTTGATCCAGAAGGTATTTCCTACAAGGTCGTTTGCCAATACGGCCGCGCCTTGAAGCCCTGTGTAAACCCATCGCTGCCTATTTGGATAGGCTATGTAGAGTCGTGCAACAGCAACAGCTTGGATCTCGTTGGCGGATTTGGGAACAGTCCTCTTGACAGTCACCTTGTCATTCTCGCTCAACACAGAGGGCATCTTAACTCCTTTGCTGAATTGGCCTTCTCATGGACGGATTGTTCCCCAAAGCAAGGTGAGATTTCTCAGTCTCTAGCTCATCTGGGGGAAAGTCGCAGATATGTTTCGTGAATTGTATCACAGATATTCGGTAGTAAGTCATTGGACCCTCTAGTTGGTCGGACTTTGGAAGTTGCACGGCGCACTGAGTGATTTGTGTCTCAAATGGTGGATCAAATGCTAATAAGGTACGCGGCGATGCCAAGAATACACGCCATAGCCGGCAGCCGCGTGGCAGGTGGGTTATGGTTCCTTCTACCTCACCAACGCATCTCAGGGCAATTCGAACTGTTCTAATACTTAATCAGCATAAATAGGTGATCGATATCACGCGCAAAAATTGGTTGAGAGCCAGTCATATGATAGTAAACATTCTATGGATTTTGAGTATTTCTAGCTAACGATACATACATCCTCTTAGTCGGCTGTCGTACTGGCTCTTTGCCTTATCAGAATTACAGCATAAGTGCAATAGCTTCTTTCTGTTGGAAATTGGTTCTATGTACTGATTCTATAAAACGAAGTCTATACTCACCCCTACGGATATGGTGACAACTCCTCGGGACTGGTGCATGCTTCATCGTCTGTTTGTCATACGCAGAGCTTTATCAGTCTTTCTCCACTCCCTTCGTCATCGCTTATTATGTTCTCAATTCTATCCCTTTTCTTGATCCCGAAAGACCGGTGACTTCAAGATAACCACGCAATGACCAAAACAGCCTAGAGGTTCTTGTTGGAAAGGCCAACACTCGAAGAGTAGAATAAAGCATTAACCAGGAACCAAGAGGTTGGTAGGATGTAGATATTGAACAAACATATATGGGTTATGGGTCCACGGTCATCGAAGGTTAACCCGGTCAGCTACGTACCCGTACGCGCTCTTGGGAGTATCAAAACAACGGCAAAATTGTGGTTGATTGGCACTGGCGGATATCGAAAACTTGACCTAAAAGATCAATAAACAATTTCGGAAAACATGCTCAAGTGGCCTAAGCCAAAGCGGGCGCCTATATTCCTACTCTGCCATTCCCGTCCTTGATTTACCAGGACATACCTTTGCCCCTTCGAAAGAGGCGTAACGCATTATTCTTCTCATTATGGAATGCTTCGGCCCCACCACCTTCATGCGTACTTAAGGCTTCCTTACCGTCTCAGCAACGGTATTACATGCTTGAGTAAAGATCAAAGGCAATATTCTACATTGGACAAGCTTGGCAATACTGCTGTGATGGTGCAAACTACCTACTCTATATTTCTCTGCTTATATCTCCTTGTAGCAAACTCTGCTTAGTCGTTGTCTGAGTTGTCTACCGTATTGTTATTTAATCAAGGGATTTTACTGCTTTAAGGTATACAGCGTAATGTTGAGTTTCTTGGGGAGCACCGCCACGCTTCAGCTTCCTCTTGCCTTACCTTCCCCTATCGTGGAGAAACAAGCATGTCAAAAACGTTTTCTGCAAAAACATGTTACCACAATTTGTTGGAGGCTCCCAGCGGTTCCTGTCCTCCTGCGGAGTACATGTACCTTAATGACATTGGAGATTTTACGGTTTAGCTTCCGGCATGCCTTTAACGCTTGCACTTACACTTCTGTTACAAAACTTCCGCGAAACTGTTTGGCTTTCTCGATCAGCATAACGGCAGAGTGATAGCTGCTGCAACCTCGTGGAGTCGATCCTCGAGAGACCGACATGATCAAACAGCTCGTATTTACACTCATTGACCCGAACGCACTACATGACCTAGCTGTTTTGAGTGCCATTAGAGACAAGCCCCTTGTCTACATCTAAGAAAAGGCTGGAGGTCGTCTGAAAATATGATCAAGCAAGTAGAGGCAAGCAATCAACTTACTACCAAAGTCGCAAAAGTCGCACGTCAGGGGAACAGCGCGCTATCATGTCCCATGGACATACTGTTTGTCAGCAGCACGGATATAAGAGACCCTGGACTCTGAAGGCCCTCGAAGGGGGAAAGAAAGACGAAGAGCTTGCGGACGAGTCCGGAGGATGAGCAATGACCAGGAAGTGCCTTGGAATCTGTCCACTGGGTATGGGTTCTTGGGATCTATTACTCGCTGGTGTGTACGGGCTTTATTTCTTCGAAGGACCGGTGGAGAGCGTCAGGGGTTCATAGCGTTAGATGATACACTTCATAACCTATATAATCTGATTTAATGTATGTATCAGGACAGCTACCCTCAGATTCGCTCCATAATCTTGCTCTATCCTATCACGCGGTGGAAGATCTTGAGAAACTGTTACTGGGTTCTTTGTACAAGTTTCTAAGAAGAAATAGTCCAGCCTTGAACAGTGACTGAATTCTTTAAGATAACACGGTGGTAATGTACGAAGCCACAGCTTGAGCTTATGATTACTATTACACGCACAATTGGTATATCGCTTTGTCTCGCAAACACCACACAGTCAAGCACTCTTGTCTCTGCCAGGCCCCGTCAAGTTCCAAACAAAACACAACATCGAATTGAATGATGTAAACCTCATGACAAAGTTACCTCGCTGAAGCTGCCTTCGCCCGGCGTCCTCGATCCCTCATCCTCGTCCTTAGTTTCCGGCCCCAATTCTTCAGAGCGCTGCTGAGGACTAGCAAGCGTCGAAGCCGTAGCCGGTTCTGACACGCCGTCCTCATCCGCCTCATCGTGCGCTTGCCTCGGCGCATCTTTGGCTGGCGGCAGTGGTCTCGACTCTTCAGGTAATGGTGAGGTTGGTGCTCCCCCAGGTCTAGAAGAATTAATTGGCGTCTCTTGCTGTGGTCTTGGCGACTGCTGCATCGGGACTGTTCGTTGGAGGCTTGCTTGGCTGTCATTTCGCCCATGCTGTGGCCGCTGCTGTATGCCGACTCCTTGGCCTACTTGCCGCAGTCTGGGATCAGCGTTGAGATAGTAGCCCCGGACTCCGACAAGCCTTCCTTCTCGCTCGCAGCCTTCCACCCATTCGGGCCGCACGACGGGGATATTCTGTTCCAGCGCATTTTCCCATTCCCTGCCTCTTCCTTCAACGCAGACAAAGTGCGTAGTATCGATCCTCACGGTTTCTGCGATCTTGGCACCTATTCTTTCGACGGCCCCTGTAAGACTTTCTCTTAAAGGTGCAGCCATCACGCCAGGGGTGACCACGATGCCAGAGAGTTCTGTCATCTTGTGTGTGCGAACAGGTAGCTTTTCGCTAGTATACACACCCGCACTTGTCCTGAGGACAAGGTGAAAGACATACTCCGTATCAATAGCCAGTCCACTGATCTTCGTTGTTGTATTCTCCAGCGGCCGGGGGATATTGCCCGCTTTGCTACCATTGCGGTAAAGGCTCAGCGATCGAAGCTCCGCAGTCGCAAGATTAAGTGGCTCCCATTCTAGCACGACAGATGTCTGTGTTGCGTTGCGACAGTGAAGCGCAGGCGGGGATGGGGATTGTAAACCGTAGGTATTTAGAATGGAGGATTGAAGGGAGGCGAAGGCTTTTTGAGCAGCGGTTTCTGAGGCATGATTGCGAGCAACGGTGATGTCGACGATGCTCCCTGAGGAGATAGATGGCGGTAGGAGGATTGAGGGGAATTCAATCTAAGGTTGTGAGCTACGACACGAAAGGAGGGGAGGGTGTGAGCGCGATGATTGGGGCCAGAGGACGAGGAGGGGTCTCACCAGTCTTTTATCTTCTGTAAGGAGAACCGCTACACCAGCGTCAACTTTGCCTACGGTGAGTGAAATGAGCATCTTTCAAGTGGGTAAGAAGCAGAGATGTTGTTCAATGCACATGCGCAGTTTACTGAAAAACTCCAAAAGATATTCTGCAGGGATGATGTGATAGGTTAGATCGGAGGCAGACTAAGCATACCGCTAGCTGCCCTGTACGAGGTATCTAAGGTAAGGTAAGGTACTGTAACAATAATACCTATCATGCTGCACCCAACCGGACGAACTTGGGTAGTGTCGACAACAAAGTCCCATTATGGGTGCTTAGACATGATCTCATTTCATAAAAAATGCCTGATCGGAAGTATCTTACGGCTAGGAATTACTATTGTTGGTGGGAGTTTTTATGAATGTAGAGATAGGCGTTGAAAGGCAGCATCACTAAGCGTTCACACAGCAGCTGTTCATCGGCGCTGTGGTGTCAGGACTGGGAATCTGATATCTGTCTGACAGTTTACACAAGGCTGTGCTACCAACGGTTGCCTCGATTAGAAAGAGATGGAAAGGATCTACGATGCACGGTATCGTTAGTGCTATGGATCTCCTTACCGTCCACTCAATAATAGGACAGCTGTTGCCTGTTGGCAAGGCCTTTCTCCACCTACTATGGGAACTGACGGTCATGGTATCGATGGTGTGACAGCCAATACGGAATCAAACCCACATTGTTGGTCGTATGCCAATCAATAATGACCACCGCCCTTGGCCTGCATGGCTAATTTATCAGTACTCCCGTACCATGTGACACATGAAAGGCCTCCGGAGGATGAGGCTGACAGATGGGATACTGTAAAAGCTCCGCAACAGCCTCTTCGTTGCATAAATCATCTTCACTCCATGGCGTCCTTTGTCCTAGCTAATTGATCATATTATCACCACAAATATGGCAAGCAACGAAAAGAGCTCGTCACCAGGTTCCTCCACCTTTGCAGGCGGGATCGAGCATCTTGAAAAGAAAAACGATAACGTTGGCGGCTACGTTGCCGACACCGAAGTCGTACCACGCTCCAAACTCAATGCTCTATTCGAGAACCCGCTTGCCGGTATATCCAGAGAACAGCTCTTTGAAGATGTAAACGAGTTCTGTAGCAAGTTCAATCTGATGGAACATAACGAGGCTTTTCGCAAAGGGGCGCTGGTTGCTCAAAGTCCTCATACAGCTCAGGATATGGATTATCTTAACGCCCAAGATAAGGCTGTTTTGTTGAGGGAACATACGCACAAATGGGACCAGCCAAAGACCCTCTACTATCTAGTCAGTAAGTACAGCTGCTTTAGAAGCTATCCATATCCAACCTCGATCGGTTGAAACCAAATTGCCTTCGAGTTCCCACACTGCCTGACTGAATGTTCTCCAAGTCCTTCTAATTGCCATGATTCGACCCGGATTCTGTGAGCAAGACGCTGACTGTGAACCCTAGTCATGTGTAGTATGTGTGCAGCGGTACAGGGGATGGACGAAACTGTGAATAATGGAGCCCAAACCTTCTACTTGAAAGTACGTCGGCTCGAAGGATTGTTTGAAGTTAGATTGTTAGCTGAATCGACAACTCCACGTACAGCGCTTCAACGTTACAACTGATCGCTTTAGTCAAAAAATGGTCGACAACTTAACAGGACTCGTAGTCGGGGCTCCCTATCTAGGTAAGCTCAAGACGTGGTCATCTGTGATGGGAGAAGCGAAATTACTTACTTACTGCTTTAGCCTGCGCCATATTGGGGTGTTGGCTGACTGCTCCGCTAAACAATCTGTTTGGACGACGGGGAACAATCTTCATCTCTTGTTTCATTGCCGCTGTTGCCTCGGTATGGGAAGGGGTCTGTAATTCGTGGGTCAATATGTTCCTCGCTCGGTTCGTCCTCGGCCTTGGTATTGGCTCGAAATCTACGACGGTCCCGGTGTACGCTGCTGAATGTTCTCCCCCACTCATCCGTGGGGCTCTTGTTATGATGTGGCAGATGTGGACTGCATTTGGTATTATGCTAGGGAATATCATGGGCGTAGCGTTCTTGAACGTTGGTAACGACCTCAATTGGCGTCTCATGCTAGGCTCGACAGTCGTTCTACCAATTATCGTTTGTTGTCAGGTCTACTCATGCCCGGAAAGCCCCCGATGGCTTATCAAAAAGAATCGCGTCGATAAAGCCTACGAGGCATTTAGACGGCTCCGGTCATCAGATATTCAAGCTGCTCGTGATTTATACTACTGTTACGTCAATGTTGAGACCGAGCGGAAGGTCTCCCGTGGCAAGAACCTGGTGTGGTAAGCGTATCTTCCAACCCAGCCCCCTTTACGGAAGCTGATCACAAATTTAGGGAGATGTTTTGCGTCCCAAGAAATCGTCGTGCCGCATTTGCTAGCTGGATTGTTATGTTCATGCAGCAGGTATGCCTTGGTTTGGGAATACCACTTGACGCGTACTGACCAGACTTGTAGTTTTGCGGTGTCAACGTCATCGCTTACTACTCTACGACTATATTCACCCAGTCCGGGTTTACGGAATCCAGCGCTCTATTGGCCTCCATGGGCACGGGTATTCTGAATTGGGTTTTTGCACTTCCTGCTTTTTTCACTATCGATACTTTTGGTCGACGCAACCTGCTGCTATACACCTACCCGTTCCTCGCTGTTTTTTTGTTCTGGACTGGCTTCAGCTTCTGGATCAAGCAGATCCGGCCTTCAAGAATTGCCATGGTCACAGCGGGAATGTATCTTTTCGAGGTCTTCTACTCGCCTGGTTCAGGACCTGTACCGTTCACCTACTCCGCCGAAGCATTCCCACTTCATATCCGAGAAGTAGGGATGTCGTTCGCCACGGCAACGACGTGGTGTTTCAACTTCATCCTGGCACTTACATGGCCTCCGCTACTAACAGCCTTCAAACCGCAAGGGGCGTTTGCATTCTATGCGACCTGGTGTTTGATCGGCTGGGTAGCTGTACTGCTGTTTGTACCGGAAACAAAGGGTAAGCTTTGCTACTACCCCACGAATCCGACTTTTCGAAAGGGCTAAATCTGTTGTACAGCCCTTACATTGGAAGAACTCGACCAGGTCTTCAACGTCCCTACTTGGAAGCACGCCTCGTACCAGCTCAAGACCCTAGGTCACGGGTTCCGTACCAAAATACTACGGCAGAAGCTTGAACCGATGCCTGCATTTTACGAAGGTGCTGAGACTCTAGATGGAGAGTGATTGGGATATACTACGAATCGAAGTCGGTGTAGCAGGAGTCTCATTTGGTAAACTAAGGTACATTCGTTTGATATGATACCCCTAGAAAGAATGACTACCTTAGGCAGCACCATTCTGTGATTCGATCGTATTGCTGGTGACGCGAGTAAGCATAGCCGCAGCATGTCACGCATCGGTTTCGGGATGACGTAGAAATCGAGGACCCGCTTCATTCCTACAATTACCGTACAATCCAAACCCACCTGTTCCTATCCGACATCTTCCATCTTCATCCAACTTGATAGAACAACATAAAAATCATCATAATGCCAGTCCACCCCTCGGAAGAAAACGCCCCGTCCGGCATCTACGAAAAAGTAGCCAAAGACCCCTCCTCCACGACCGAAACGACCGCTTCCGAGCATGAGAGTCATCAGAACGAGCACACGCCTGGGAAGGCTTCCGCGCAAGACTTTCAGTCCAAGGGACCGGCGATTCCAATGAACATGAGTGGTTCGCAAGACCTATTGACATGATCTACGGTGATAAAGCTGATCTGTTTGGGGAAATATAGATATGCCACCCAAGGCTAGCAAGGAGGAGTTGAAGGCGAGAGCTGCGGAGTTGAATCAGGATACTGAGTCGTAGGGGTGTTGGGGAAGTGGTTGGAGATCGATGGTTGCTCGAGGCCGTACGGAGGGTGGATAGCGAGAGGATAAGGTTGAAATCGTGATGGTTCGGATGTACTTTAGGGGGATATTTGGCATGATGGGTTCTAGAATTGGAAGCACTCCTGCGTTTTACATGATTCTAGTCGAACATGTCAAACAGTAGAATCAGTGTCTCTGAACCACTCCAATCTTCGATGTAGCGATATCGAAGGTACGCCTTTTGGGAGTGATTATGAGTTAATCGATAAACTTCTTCAACGCTTCTACTCGTAGAATATTGCCCCTCTTTCCTTTTCTCGACTCGCGGGGCAGGGATGTCTCGCTTGTCCTAGCCCTACGCGCAAAATTTTGTAATATTGTATGAGCTCAATCGTGGTCAGGGAGATTTACAAATGCCATCGGAAAATGGAAAGGGCCCCGTGAAGCTATCATTACCACTGGTGACCATCATATCCTGGCTTTTTAAAGTTTGCGGCTGATACTTTCGTAGGAATACCAGCAGGACCTTTTCGCAGAAGCAAGAGCCGACGATGAGCTCATCATATTGGCGCGAGGTCTTGGCCTGTTGCGCCTTGTAATAAACCTTCTCCACTCCTACGATGCGGCAGGGAATAACTTGATTGTCGTTGTGGGAGCGGACGAGAGGGAGAATGGATGGATCGGAGAGGGTATGCGCTATCACGGAAGCCGAAGCTCTGCATATTTGCTTACTTCGGACAGCGCTGGCGGAACATGCTGCTGTTAGTAGGTCGCCAGTTGCAAGGGGACTCAGCCAGGTCAACACGGATATGATGACTGTTGGGACGAGGTAAACAAGAAGGCGCAGTAGCGAAGGAAGGTTGAGAGCTGATTTGACGTAGGGAAAAGATGTACTCAGAAGGGGGAATATTCAGCATCACCTCAAGGATCTTGGTTGTGGATATGCTGTCGAGTATGAGCTGTAGATGAGAGCTTCGTGCAGCAGGCTGACGATGCAGAGCTGCTGAATCCGGAGACGGTCACGGGCATCATTGTGCTCCACTCAGAAAGGTGTGCCAAATTTGGCCCGAATATGCAGAATCATATCTGATGATGAAGAAGGATTGTCGCAACATCCATCGAGGCGTTCATCGTACGCATATACCGCCAGCTGAACAAAGTAGGATTCCTCAAGGCTTTCTCCGACAACCCTGAGCCATTTACCACTGGATTCGCTCCACTGGCATCGATGATGCGCAATCTCTTCCTCCGGAAACCATCCCTGTGGCCGCGTTTCCATGTCACAGTGGCGAAGTCACTAGAAGGACGCAAAAAGGCAGAAGTCGTTGAGCTTGAGGTGCCAATGACTGATGCGATGAGAGATATCCAAAATGCGATACTCGAGTGCGTGGAAGTCAGCATTGGGGAACTTAGGAAAGCAGATACCGGATTGGAGTTGGACGACTGGACATTGGACAGTGCGTTACACAAGAACTTCGATGTTATTGTTCGAAGACAACTAGATCCTATTTGGCATCGAGTGAGCTATAGAACACGGCAGATTGTTAATGATCTCACTGTCCTCCGGAGCATCTTGCAGTTTGTACATTGAGGAGTCCTATATGCGTACACTACTGATGGAAGTTTACAGTGCCCTATTAACTTATGACGCGGTTGCCTTCCATAAATACCTGGACACTATCCTTGCTGCACATCAACCGCCGCCTGGATCGACTCGCCAGAACCAGTCTCCTTGGCTGTTTCTCGATGCAGCAAACACCATTTTCGAAACTGCTAAACGTAGAGTCTATACTGGTAAGCCCACCGATGGAGAGATATCAGGAGGGTCAGATGCCTTACCCGACTCTCTTCGCCCAGTACTAGAGGAACAGCCAAAATGGGCTCTGCTTGCGGAAATCCTGGAGGAAATTGAGCGAGACAATTATTTCAATCCCGCTGTCCGGGATGATTCCTACGGCACCATTCTGATCATGTGCTCGGATCAAGGGACATGTCGTCAGCTTCGTGAATACCTACAAACGATGCATGTGCGTCTGCAGCAAAGAAACGAAAAAGAAGAGACAGAAGAAGAGGAAGAGCCCAAACCATCGGCTTCATTCATGATGCGTAGGAAACTACGCAACTATCTGAATTGGAAAAAAGATTTCGCGAGAATTAGCGACCAGCTCTTCAATGACAATCAAAAAGCATTGAATGGTTTCAGCGATCAGCGAGGTACGGCTGGCTATCGAGGCAAAGGTCCGCCAAACAAGAGGCGGCGAGTTAGGGGCGGCTCTGCAGCAGCAGCTAGCGGTGCCAGGCCGGTTAACGGGGTGTTGCAGATAGCAGAGGACAAGGAGTCGCAAGTGGCGGTTCTTCTGGCGGATATTCAGCCTACCGAAGTGGACGCTAAGCAGAAAGAAGAAGTCGTGATGGACACCTTGGACGATATGGATGATTACTTCGAGCTGTACGAGATGCTGGATTTAGTAGTAGTCCATCCTTACGAGGGCGATATGGACGAGCATGTACTGGAAGAGGTACGGCCGCGGTACGTCATCATGTATGAACCGGACGCTGCTTTCATCCGGCGAGTCGAGGTATACAGAAGCTCGCACGATGACCGGACTGTTCGGGTATACTTTATGTATTACGGCGGTTCTGTGGAAGAGCAGAGATATCTCAGTGCCGTCAGGAGAGAGAAAGACGCTTTCACACGACTCATAAAAGAGAAAGGGGTAAGAAAAATCCTTACTATATCAGTCTGTCCCTCAATGCTGACCCCCACCTAGAACATGTCCGTCACGCTCACCCTCGACGGCACCGCCCCGTCCGACCCTCAAGAACAATTCCTCCGCACCGTTAACACCCGTATCGCCGGCGGTGGCCGCCTAGCCGCCACCGCCGAACCCCCCCGTGTCGTCGTAGACGTCCGCGAGTTCCGTTCCTCGCTACCATCCCTCATGCACGGCCGCTCCATGGTTGTCGTCCCCTGCATGCTTACCGTTGCCGATTACGTCTTGAGTCCAAATATCTGCGTCGAGCGCAAAAGCGTCAAGGACCTGATATCGAGTTTCAAGAATGGCAGGTTATTCAATCAAGCCGAGACCATGCTCCTCCACTACAAGAACCCGATGCTCCTCATAGAATTCGACCAAGCCAAATCCTTCACCCTCGACCCCTTTGCTGACCATACCCACGCTCTCGCGCCCGCCCAGAACCCCTCAGACCTCCAGTCTAAACTCGTCCTCCTCACGCTCGCTTTCCCCCGCCTCAAAATCATCTGGTCTTCCTCTCCCTACCAAACCGCCGAAATCTTCGAAGAGCTGAAAAAGCAGCAGGAAGAACCGGATCCCATCAAGGCGGTGCAGATTGGCCTTGTTGCTGGGGAGAGCCCCGAGGAGCAGAGTTTCAATCAGGCGCCGCAGGAGATGCTGAGGGCGGTGCCCGGGGTGACGGAGAAGAATTTGGGAAGGATTACGTTGGAGGTGGGCAGCATTGCGGAGGTGAGTAATTTGGGGGAGGAGGAGCTTGATGTTTTGGTGGGGAAGGAGGCGGGGAGGCAGGTTTGGAGGTTTTTTAATAGGAGTGTTTTGGATGATTGAGGGGGATGATTGCGGTGATGGTTAGGATGGAAGAAAGAGAGGCGTTCGAGGATCCGAAAGAGGCAGTGTCGTTATCGTCATGGCGTTAGAGATCTAGGGAGCAGGAAAAAGGCCATAATACTCGTAAGAGTCGGAAGGTTCATCTCATAGCTGGATAGTATTTCTCGTCTTATTACCATAACCACGATCATTTACTGCCACATGACAAAAACATTAACAGCTTTTTACTTCATGGTACAGGATATTGATCCTTGTCCTCTTCTACTTGATATATCTTTCTTTGACGAAAGGAAATGTTTCGATAGGGTCGTGGAGAGGTAAGGAGGCTAACCTATCTCGGATTTGAATTGGAAAGGTAGAAGCTTTGGAATTTTGCATGAACCAAAGTAAGCATGTTTAATCTATCGCTCTCATGTTATGTATGACCCGTCCCGCGCAACGCCACGCACAAAAGAACAGGCAAGCAAATCCGATGGATTTCTGAGCCTCGCACAATCATCAAACACACAAAGGGACATGAACTCCACGCTTTTGCAGCATTCCTTGCACTCCACACCCTGAGGCTTGCTTCCTTGAAACTGAGCCTAGATCTCGTCGACGTCGATTTCCTTGTTGTCGTCGCTGCTGCCGTCTCTGTCTTCGTCGAACTCGACGTTGTCGTCTACACCTTCGTGGCCGTATCTATATCCCTAAGATTAGCCTGTATACTCCAATATCGAGCTGCGGAGAAGAAAAGGCAACATACGTATCCGTCTCGTTGATCTTCGCGCTCTCCGGCAATTCTCCATATGCTTTCAAACTCCTGGCCTCATCCGCACTGTACTTAAGTATCACATCCCCCTTCTCATCCTGATAATCTCTCAGACTGAGCAGGATGATGTCGCCCTGGTTGATCCAGACTTTCTTGCGGAGTTTGCCACGGATGTGAGCGAGGCGTTTTTCGCCGTCAAAGCAGAGGGCTTCGAGGCGACCGTTGCCGAGCATTTTGAGGACTTGGGCGTACTCTATCGAGTTGGACAGGAGTCAGTCTAATCCTTGAAAACTGTAAGAGAGAATGTTCAGGGTAAATGAGGGAGGAGTAAAAAGGGCTGTGGGACGGGATATTTGTGCGTACCTTGGCCTTCTTCTTTGAAGGTGAGTTCGCGCTTTTCGTTGTCGTTCTCGTTCTTTCCTCGGCGCCGATTCTTTCCACCCTATATGTCAAAAATCTCAATGTTAGCCACTCATTGCGGGCTCCGCGGTATAGGGAGTGCGGTGGTGGCCAATAAGGCAGCGGACAGTGGCGCCGGAGGGGTAGGGAGGGGCATACTTTTCCCTTATTCTTAGGCATATTGGCTATGCGCTCTTGTTCTTGAGCTCAGCTGTAGTATGTAATTCGCAGAACAGTTTCGTGTAATTGTTGGGAATTGTATGTCGAAGGTTGTGGTGCTGTGAGGTGCGCTGGATGTTCTTGTGGGGTAAGGTATCGAAGATGTGCCTAGGGCTTTATGGTTGACTCAGCCCGCTAAGCGACGATCGCTTATGTTTGTTGCTTCTAGATATCTATCCGTTTCGAGTGCGACAACCTCTTCCTCGTCCACATCTATTTACACCATTCGCCATAGTGGAAGGACAGTGACACAATGAAGCGGTGCTACTCTGTTTTGTGATGCTCTTGGAATAGGCACTCGCTCGTACGCCATGAAACCTCCAAAACTTAAGCCTCCCAACCTTACAGTCTGCCACATAACCTTCTCCTCCATCTACCACCCCACCTATACTACCCATCTGGTTCTCAATGACAAAAGAAACAACGATCACCTTCCTACCCTCGCAAGTTATGCGTCGCGCCCAAAAGTCGGCCTCTGGTGGAATGTCACGTCCAATACCATGGCTGGCAAAAAAGCAGTGGTCAGACGGTGGTCTGCACGACGATTAAGAAACGCGATTGTGGAGGCATTGGAGGAAAGAGGGTTTGATGGAGAGGGGAAGAGATCAGTGGGGGGCAATTTGACGGGGACGTTGCAGGTGCGGGCATTGCAGGGGATTGTGCAGGCTAAGTTTGAGGCGGTAAAGAAGGAGGCGGGCTGCCTGGTCAAGTATGTCATGAAGGCGTGTCGGGAGGAAGCGGAATCGAAAGGGAGCTATAGAGGAGAGAGGGGACGGTGGTGGTCGCAGGGCAAACTCGAAATTGGAGGAGATAACGAGACCGCCGCGGTTCCACCGAGAAGCTCTTCGAATAGAGAAAAGCCGCAGAAGGTGAAACATCTGTGAGATATTATACGGCTGAACAGGTTGCAGCGATTCGGAAAGGAAGTCAATTCCGGGAAACAGCAGTCAGGAACAATAGAGACTGAGCAAGCTTGCGGACAGGTAATCGTGCCAAATACGATTGGGTACTTTTTCATCAAACCAAAAAAAATCACCAGCGGATGGACTAAATTAAGGATCTGACTAGGTAGGTACTGCATGTTGTGAGTCTTACACATTGGATATCAAGATTTGTGCTGACTGTTCACTGAACTGTCTAGTTATACGAGAGTACCTTTAGGCAACATAATGTGCCTATTATGGAGAACGAGCACTTCGCAGCGACAAGCGCTCAGTAGAATGCCCTACACACCGACGAGGATTTTCAGCGTAGGCCCAATCACGTCGGGGTCCGGTCCGGAAGCAGATAGATCTTGATAGCATATGATTCACCGATATACGGCGAAGAGACGAGGATGCCGTGATTACCCCAGTGGAAGGAGTGGCTCAACCGAATCCATGAGAAACGGTCAAGCTCATTGGATATAGTCCGGAGAGTGATGGATAGAAGCTCCCTTAAGGTAGCCGACGCTCCTACCCCGCAGTAAATGTACGCTGGCAAATGTGCACTGCACATCCGGAGCATCCGAGGCGGACGGATGATACGCCCCAGCGTAGACTCGTCTGTTAACTCGACAAAGAGCTTACTACCTCCAACATCATCACAACCATCCACCTCCCCCTCCCCCTCCCCCAATGTCCCCCGTCCTCATCCCCGCCCGCTCCGGCGTCCACACCCCCCTCTTGACCTCCCAAAAGCTAAAAATCACAAACCCCCACGGCGCCCAAACCGTCGACCTCTGGGCCTTCTCCCCCTCCTCCACCACCCCCCCAACCCACCTCTCCATGTCCCACACCCGCAGCTCCCTGCTCAAAACCATCCCCGCCCCTGGCGACGTCCTCGTCAGCAACGCCCGCAGTCCCATGCTCCGTTTCCTCGAGGACACCTCGGAGGGGTGCCATGATACGCTGTTTGCGGCGTGTGATGCGCGCAGGTATGAGTTGCTGGGGGCGGGGAGGGGGCACAGGAGTTGTGTAGGGAATCTGAGGGGGGAGGAGGCGATGAAGGCGGGGGTGAGGGTGGGGGTGGGGGTGGAGGGGGAGTGGGTGCCGGATCCGTGGAATTTGTTTATGGATGTTGGGGTTGGGGAGGGGGGGAGGATGGTGGTGAGGGGGCTGAGGGCCGGTGGTGGTGGGCAGTATGTTGTGCTGGAGGCTATGTGCGATTGTACGGTGATATTGTCGGCTTGTCCGATGGATGTGGCCGGGGTTGCTGTGAACGGGGGGACGCCGAGGAGCTGCGAATTTGAGGTTTTGTGATACTTGGTGGGCTGGTCAGTAATCCAGTCATCCGTGTTTCCAGGTTGTTACTATTAGCTCTTTCGTTCCACTATTTGCAAGACCTCCCGGTGAAGAAAAGATAGAATGAACTGCTAGAAGGCCCCAGCGCCTAAACCCACCAAAGGTAAAAATAAAGAGAACGAAGAAAATACACGGCGTCTCGCCCAATTCTTTTAATCCCTAGAACGCCCTCGCATAAATCGCCACCGTACTACTCGTCAGTACTCCACAGTCCCCCGGGGGCTGGGGTCCCCCATGCAACGGCGCACAGTTATTGTCCGGCGCCATCCCGCTCCCTAACCCAGCTGCAGTCACAAAATTCAACGTATTACCGCAATAGAAGTCTACGCCGTGTTCGTGTTGACTGCCGAAAAAGTTGTAGGCTTGAGTGTTGCAGATGACGCTACATTGTGCGTTGGCGCTGGCGGTGAACGTATTAATGTTGGATGAGAGAACGAGGCCCAAGGTGTTAGTAGACCTACCGGTCTGGTAGAAGCAGGCCAGGAACGCGTACGCGATACCGGGAGCACCGCTTGGGCCAGTAGGGCCTATGGAGGGAGGAAGGATATTAGTCGAGGAATCCGGGGAATGGTGGGGATAGGGGTTGTGTTGGAGGATTACCTGTAATACCAGTCGCGCCAGTTGCGCCGATTTGGCCACTCAAGCCTAGGATGTGGTCAACAAGTATAATGATCTCGATGTCGGTGCTTGCTTACCAGAAGGTCCCGGCGGACCTGTGGCCCCGATCTGGCCATTCGAACCTAGAGATTACCTCAACAAGTCTCCAGATGAGACGATCCTCGCGCTCTCACCTGAAGGGCCGCGTGGACCCGTCGCTCCAGCTGGGCCAGACAAACCGCTCAGGCCTGGATCCTACTTAGTACATTGCAAAGTATACAAACCATTGCCTTCTTACCTGAAACGCCTTGTGATCCCAGTCGAGCTTTAGTAGAGCGAAATTTCTTGATGTAAAAACGAAAAGCTTACCATGTGGACTAGATATCCTAGTGGGTCCAGGTACGCCCTGGGTTCCTGTTCGAACTCATTAGCTGATACAACCCACTCTCGGTATCGTCATTGACCTGCCCTGCGAGCCTGTGGCGCCAATTTGACCGGATAAACCGCTGAGTCCTAGATTCTAGTCAGTAGGTGCCAAAATACTTCGGTTTTCGCTTGCTGACCTGATATGCCTTGTGGTCCTTGGAAAAGTTAGCAAACATTGACATCTTCCAGTCTTTCAAGTAAAATCTTACCTAGAAGACCAGTCGCACCAATCTGGCCACTCAACCCTAACTCCTATTAGGAAGCCTCACAGCTGAGGCTCCAGTTGGGCCAGGTGTACCTTTTCACCGGTTCAGCACTCGACAATGATGCTAGCGTTTGGGGATTAAATTTTAACCTGCGCTCCGACTTATCCAGACAAGCCTGATACCCCTTGAGGGCCCTGCGATCCTGTTGCACCGGGCTGACCAGACAAGCCTGAGATTCCCTGAGGCCCTTGAGGTCCTTGTGACCCTGTCGGTCCTGTTGGACCAGACAAGCCTGGTAAGCCCGACACCCCTTGAGATCCCTGAGGCCCCTGCGGTCCTGTTGAACCAGTCGCACCTGGTTGACCCGGAAATCCTGACAAGCCCGACACTCCTTGAGATCCCTGGGACCCTTGTGGCCCTATAGGTCCTGGCGGTCCTTTCGGCCCCGTCGGTCCCGGTAGCCCAGACACCCCTGACAAGCCAGATTCCCCCTGAGACCCCTGTAATCTAGTCGGCCCTGTCGGGCCAACTGACCCCAAACAGTAAGTATGCCGTCTATAACACTGCCTGAAGCAACACATGACGTTACTAAATAACCATCAGCATTAAGCGATAGCAGCATACTCATGAATGGGATACTGACACTCCGCTATGGTGAGATCAACGAGACACAAGTCTCAGGCTGTGTATCCTGAGCGAAGACAGCAATAAGGATGCCAGATGGCATAATACAAAAGAGTGCGCCCCCATTGAAGAAGGCGTTATTCGTCCAAAGGAGTGAACCACTATTGCTGAGGGAAAAAGTTGTTGTAATGTCTCCAGGCGTAGAGCTGGGAGGAAAATTGGCGTATGAAGTTCCTGTGGAAGTCGAGAATTGTTCCGTGGTCCCATTGGCGAACTGGACGAGCAACTGCCCATTGTAAAGGCTATAGCTGCTCGCCTCCGAACATGACGAGGTTGCTCTGCCGTTGGAGGTGACAAATGTTCCTGCCTGACGCCGCCGGTGCCGTGCTAACTCGCTTTTCACAATCACTAGTGCGAAGCTCCCTGGAGGGTTTCGCATCAATGGTACGGTGTTGACTCTGCAATGACATTGGCAGGTACATCGACTTCAGTGCCTCAAAAACTGACACGTTTGACGATCTTGTTAGAATCTCCCTTGAAGTATAGGATGTAGTAAGATCGATGTTTGTTGAGGCATTGTCTATGGTAACTGTGAGGTCGGTATTGACCGGGAATGATTTGTTATACTCAATATGGGTTTAAATGTATATTGAGTACTCCACCACGTAAACCCTAGTCGGGGGATTTGTTCTTACTGCACACGCATCTTGTGCATCTGTAGGAGTAGCCAGAGACGTCAAGAATGCGAAAAGGCAAGGGCCGAACCAACGAAATCCGTGTCCGAAAAACATAGCTGATAACCGTACAGGAGAGGCCGAGTGGAGATGGTCGGTCAAGAAGAATACATAGCGGAATCACGAAGACCTGAGACAAAATTCGACAGATTGGCTGCCACATGGCAACGACCTGGTTGCGGGGTTCAAGCGTGGAATGTGTCGAAGAGCACGAGGTCTTCTGCAACCAACGACGAAATGCCATCACTCTACCCGCCACTATCAATTCGACCCACAGAACTGTTGCGCTGAGCATGGAAATTCTCCGAATTCGAAAGGAGGTTGCTATGTAGATTACCAGAACACGCGAAACGGAAAGGTCAATCGCTAGGGGAGCGATGCGAAAAAGTTAGCAGGCCCAAATGATCTTGAGATTGACTCATAAGGCGGAATCCGGGACATTGGCAACTAAAAGGGGATCTGCCGACCGAATTGAGGTGCATCGACGACGTCTATGGTTACAGACGCATCTATATCTCGAAGGCTTGTTCAATGTGACGTCTTCGTAATTCTGTCGACTTTGGAAGGCTGAAAATTAACAGTGGATAGAACAGCCTATTCGCATGACAAGTGACATCCGAGGCTTTGGCCCTTCGCGGCTACGTATGTTCTTGAGAGGGCAACACTCCGGGGCAATTTCAAGCTCTTGACACTGGCATACAGAGCTAGACCCAAATACTCAACCTTTAGTACATATGTATTCGCAAACAGAGTCTCTAATATGGACTCGAAGGATAAAATCCGGCTGTGTTGGCGCTTAATTGAAAAGGCGTCCAAATAAGCATTCTGCAGCAACTGTGAAATGACCGGAGACTGACGTACGATGGAGAAATAATGCTCGTTTGATCGTCAATTTCCAGTGCCGCAGTAAATTTAGAAGCGCCCCCAAAAGCCGTTGAGCTTACCCCGATGAATTGTATAGACCCGCGACCCTTTTCGATCATCTACTTGGGGAATGGCCCGAGATGCTGACGTTTGGCTGACGGCAGAATAAATCTGTGTCGGTCAGATCCTCTCTCTGGGATGTAAGGATCGATGGTAGAATGGACGTAAGGGCAAGATTCCAACCGTTAAATCGGATATGGGACTACTCGGCTACTTTCTTTCGTCAGTTCGTGCTCTCGGTAGGGGCATCGAAATCACTATCGACCCGAGGTCCTGACGCATGTACACGTCCAACAGGTTAAACTTGTCTTTTCAGTATCCGATCGCAACACCATTCGTCAAAAGTTGACCTTGAGAGTCCAACCACGCATCGTCAGAGGCCGTGATTGATATGAAAGGACTTGATTATATTTTTAGACAACGCATAACCAGGTCATCGAACAATCTTACGATTGTATGATCCGGATTGGATGGGAGCTTTGAAGCTGATGTGCCTTGTATAGACGACAAAGCCTGCGGCCAAGGAAGGCTCTACTAATCTTTGATTCCTCGGAGATCTCGGAGGAAAACCTGAGCAAGCATTGTTAGCTCTGACATCCACGAATGTCTGCGGCTGAAAGAGCGTTCTCGATTGATTAGATAGCGATATGACAGCATAGCCTGAAGAATAATATGGATCCGAAGGCCGCACCATGCATGTTACGGCCGCACGAGAGTTCCACGTTATTCTTCACGTGGCAGTAGGGTTTCTGTGGGTGGTCAGAAATCGAACGGTACCTGCATATTAGATGCTTGTGGCCCAGCGGCCGCCCCCCTTGGGGTCATGCCATGAGCGCAGTTCTTACGGTCAACTGAGATATGCTCTTTTTTTTTATCGGCAGACTCTGTCTGATTCTTCACTCTCCCAGGGAACACTTTTACGACTTGGAATATGTGCTCTGAAGGCCTTTGGTGAAGTGCTGAGGCGACGTGAAACCTGCTTCGGTGAATGTTGAAGATGAATGTTTTGTGCATATGCTAAGCATACGTAAAAGAATCTTCGCTCGTCTTGCTGTAAAGTAGATTCATAATATATGCGTGCTCTGTGATTGTGCTATTTTCACGATGTTTCGCTCAAGCTGTGCATATGCCCGGCTTCAATACTTCGCTCTTGCTGTTTGTCTTCTAGCTACTTTAGCTAAATAACATCAATTCTTGAGCTCATGATTAGCATATGCAGAAAGCTGAGCCGGGGTTGGAATAATTTTGAGCTCATGGTTAGCATATGCACGAAGTTGAGCTGGGGTCGGAATCTAAAAAAAAAAGTTCCGACCCCGGCTCAACTTTTCCAACCCCCCACCAACTGTAACCCCCTTAAGATATTCTAAGGTCTATTAGGGTTCTGCTGACATGAAATAATCGCCGCTTCCATTTCGACGGCATCATGCGATATTTTCTCATGCCTAGCAATCTCACCCCAGACTACACTTCAAATTACTATAGTCAGCTTCTTCATTCTAAGAGTGTTGAGGCAGTGTACGTCTCTTTCGAGATGACATGACCTATT
>JAABUU010000441.1_pt1 | contig 93862 bp, 85 predicted proteins | sample 5559301 | NCBI WGS metagenome assembly JAABUU01 (sample SAMN10711884, study PRJNA513360) | rock metagenome | isolation source: Antarctica rocks | place: Antarctica: Victoria Land, Richard Nunatak white | reverse complement strand
CAGACCTGTTCGCGGCTGTCCGCTCTGTCATCGGCACCGCCAAACGCCGCGGCATCGACGCCTACCAAGCCATACTCGCAACCCTACAAGGCCAAGCTGCGACCGCACCGGGTTGAGCAGTTACGAAACTTCCAGCGGTCCGAAAGACAGGAGAGTGGTTACAAGGCTCGGCACGAAAGCAGCTATTTTGCACTTCGTATTGGTTTCGAACCTGAGTTGGACAGTGTATTCCTCTGTCTGGGCGGGTCTGAACGGTTATATCAGAGACGCTTGGCTATGTCTTCATGGCAGGAAAATATCGACTTCCCGGCCGACCGGCAGCATGGTCAGAGCCGATCGATGTATCTCGTGGAAGAGGCACGCCTCGTCTCTCTCGCGCGCTAATGCGTGCACCATGCGCCGACCTGCTGCAGACATTCCGCACGCCCGCATCACAGCAAGCGACGCGGTGTTCTCAGGTTGGGCGCCGGCCTCGATCACATCGAGGTCCAGCCGTTCGAATCCGGTCCGGAGCAGAGCGGCAAGAGCTTCGCGGGCGAACCTCCTGCCCTGGTATCGCTCGCCAAGCCAGTAGCCCAGGGCGCCACGTCGCCGATTGTCATCGCTTCTGCTCAGGGTGATCCACCCCGCGAACGACCCGCTGTCCTTGACGATGATCGCGCAGGGCATCGCGTTCCCCCGGCTTGCCGCCTCCCGGGCAAGCTCGATCCGATGCCTCGCCATTTGCGGCGTGAAGGGCAGCGCCCATGACGCGAGCCAACTGCTGACGGCCTGAGTCATCAAGGCTGACGTCACCTCGGCATCCTGCGACGTGACACATCGCAGTCGCAGGCGGGTGGTCTCCACCGGCTGAAACAGGTCGAACGGCATGGGCCGGTTTTCCTTCCAGCATGGCTTTCACGGCCGGTCGATGGGGTTCCGAGTGCCGACCGGCCCGGCGGTCGGTCCTGCTCGCGAGCAACAGAGCTGAGCACGGTCTGATGGTATCGCGAGGCACCTCTTACGGATGGGTTTCCAAAGGCCTCAGGCCTTTGGCGGGTCTGGGCAGAGCCCAGCCTTGCTTGCTTCCTACACGAGCCCGCCGTGGATCTCGACGAAATGGGCGATCTCCGCGACGCCGTGGCCTTCGCGGATGTTGGCGAACACGAACGGGCGGGCGCCGCGCTGCAGGCGGGCGTCGCGGTCCATGACGGCGAGGCTGGCGCCGACGTGGGGGGCGAGGTCGATCTTGTTGATGACGAGCAGGTCGCTGCGGGTGATGCCGGGGCCGCCCTTCCTGGGGATCTTGTCGCCGCCGGAGACGTCGATGACGTAGATCGTGAGGTCGGCGAGCTCCGGGCTGAAGGTGGCGGCGAGGTTGTCGCCGCCGCTCTCGATCAGGACCAGCTCGAGGCGGGGAAAGCGCGCGCGCAGGGTGTCGATGCCGGCGAGGTTGAGGCTGGCGTCCTCGCGGATGGCGGTGTGCGGGCAGCCGCCGGTCTCGATGCCGAGGATGCGGTCGGGCGTGAGGCTGCCGGCGCGGACGAGGAAGTCGGCGTCCTCCTGGGTGTAGATGTCGTTGGTGATGGCAGCGGTATCGTAGCGGGGCGCCAGAGTGCGGCACAGCGCGTCCATGAGCGCGGTCTTGCCGGAGCCGACGGGGCCGCCGATGCCGACGCGCAGCGGGCCGTGCGGGGAGCGGGGGCGCGCGGGGTCCGGCCGGAGCGCGGGGTTCGGGTCGTGCGTGGGCGGCTGGGTCATGTGCGGAACAGTCGGGTGCGCTGGGTTTCGTGGCGGAGCGAAGCGAGGTCGGCGCGCAGGCAGGCGCCGCCGAGGTCGTCGAGGGTGGCGGTGGCAGTGTCGTGGGCCGTCGCGAGGATCGCGGGCTCGAGGGCCGCGATGATGCGCAGTCCGTCGGTCTGGCCGAGGGGGACGAGGCGGACTGCGGCCGAGGTCAGGCTGGACAAGGCGGCGTGGAGGAAGCCTGCGCAGGTGGCGTGCTCGCCGATGCCGTGGGCGGCGGCGGCGGCCGCGAGCGCGATGGGCAGGGCGATGCGGCCGGGGGGAAGCGCCAGGTTGCCCCAGGCGCGGGCGGCGGCGGCGAAGGCGGTGCCCTGGGACAGCGTCTCCTCACGGCGCTCGCGGCCGAGGGCGGCGGCTTCGGCGAGGGTGGCGATGTCGGTGAGGGCGGCGTGGTCGTGGCGGGCGGCGGCGCGGTGGGCGTGGCGGAGCAGGATGGCGTCGGAGCGCAGGTCGCCGTGGCGCAGCAGGGCGTCGAGCCAGGCCTGGGCGGTGGCGCGGTCGTGGATGTCGCCGGAGCCGGTGGCCCATTCGAGACCGTGGCTGTGGGCAAAGGCGCCGGTGGGAAAGGCGGGGGAGAGCCAGGTCAGCAGGCGCAGCAGGGCGGCGTCAGCGGTCATGGGGACGCGGCGGGTGGCGGTCGTCGTTGGCGCCGTGGGCGGGGTTTTCCGGGCCGGCGGGGCCGTGGGTGTGGCCGAGGTCGTTGGCGGGGCCGTGGGCGGGGCCGTGGGCGTGGGGGGCGGCGGCGTAGGCGCCGGGTTCGGGGTCGAAGGGGGCGTTCGTGGCGTGAACGTGGCCGCCAAGGCCGGTGGCCATGGCGGCGATGACGTGGTCGGCGCGGATGCGCAGGACGCCCTCGATGAGCTGGGTGGGGAGATGGCGGTTGCCGAGGTGCCAGGCGATGCGCAGGAGGGTGGCGGGCGGGGCGTGGATGTCGAGGACGGGCTCGGGGCGGGCACGGACGCGGACGATGCCGCCGTCCTCGCAGCGCAGGCCGTCGCCCTCGCGCAGGCGGGCGGCGTGGGGGAGGTCGACGAGGAGCTCCGAGCCGCCGAGGGTGTGCAGCAGGATGCGGCGGCGGTGGCGCTCGTCGAAGTCGAGGAGGACGGCGTCGATCTGGCGGTCGTGGTCCCAGAGGCCGGCGGGGAGGTGCTCGTGGGCGCGCATTCTTTGGCTCCGCGGAAGAAGGCTGGGCTCTGCCCAGACCCGCCAGGGGCGAGCCGCCCCTGGACCGGCCTTGCTTAAGCACGTGGATTCCAAAGGCGAGCCTTTGGCGGAGTTTGAGGCAGAGCCTCAACCTTGCTTGCTATCTCAGAACAGAAAGTATCGTTGCGCCATCGGCAGAATTTCCGCTGGCTCGCACGTCAGCAGCACGCCGTCGGCGCGGACCTCGTACGTTTCGGGATCGACCTCGATGTGCGGGATGGCGTCGTTGTGGATCATGGAGCGCTTGCCGATGCCGGCGCGGGTGTCGCGCACGGCGGAGAGCTGACGGCGAAGTCCGAGGCGCGGGCCGAGGCCGTCGTCGAGGGCGGCGGCGGAGAGGAAGGTGATGCAGGTCTGCGCCAGGGCCCCGCCGAGCTGGCCGAACATGGGGCGGGCGTGCATAGGCTGCGGCGTTGGGATCGAGGCGTTAGCGTCGCCCATCATGGCCATGGCGATGGCGCCGCCCTTGAGGACGAGGTCGGGCTTGACGCCGAAAAAGGCGGGGGACCAGAGGACCAGGTCGGCGAGTTTTCCAGGTTCGACGGAGCCGACCTCGTGGGAGAGGCCCTGCGCGATGGCGGGGTTGATGGTGTATTTGGCGACGTAGCGTTTCGCGCGGGCGTTGTCGGCGGGGCCGTCGCCGGGGAGCGCGCCGCGCTGGCGCTTCATCTTGTGGGCAGTCTGCCAGGTGCGGATGATCACCTCGCCGACGCGGCCCATGGCCTGGCTGTCCGACGAGATCATGGAGATCGCGCCAAGGTCGTGGAGGATGTCCTCGGCGGCGATCGTCTCGCGGCGGATACGGGATTCGGCGAAGGCGACGTCTTCGGGGATGGTACCGTCGAGGTGGTGGCAGACCATGAGCATGTCGAGGTGCTCGTCGAGCGTGTTCACGGTGTAGGGGCGCGTGGGGTTGGTGGACGACGGCAGGACGTTGGGCAGAGAGACCACCCGGATGATGTCCGGCGCGTGGCCGCCGCCGGCGCCCTCAGTGTGGTAGGCGTGGATGGTGCGGCCGGCGATGGCGGCGATGGTGTCCTCGACGAAGCCGCTCTCGTTGAGCGTGTCGGTATGGATCATCACCTGCACGTCCATGCGGTCGGCGAGCGTCAGGCAGCAGTCGATGGCGGCGGGCGTGGTGCCCCAGTCCTCGTGCAGCTTCAGGCAGGAGGCACCGGCGCGGACCATCTCCTCCAGGGCAGCGGGGCGCGAGGCGTTGCCCTTGCCGGACAGCGCGATGTTGACGGGCAGAGCTTCCGCGGCCTGCAACATGCGGGCGAGGTGCCAGGGGCCGGAAGTGCAGGTGGTGGCCGCGGTGCCGGTGGCGGGGCCGGTGCCGCCGCCGACCATGGTGGTGATGCCTGACGCCAGCGCCTCCTCGACCTGCTGCGGGCAGATGAAGTGGATGTGGCTGTCGACGCCGCCGGCGGTGAGGATCTTGCCCTCGCCGGCGATGATCTCGGTACCGGGGCCGATGACGATGGTGACGCCGGGCTGGGTGTCGGGGTTGCCCGCCTTGCCGATCGCGGCGATGCGCCCGGCGGTGATCGACACGTCGGCCTTGACGATGCCCCAGTGGTCCAGGATCAGCGCGTTGGTAATCACCGTGTCTGCGGCGCCCTCGGCGTTGGTGCGCTGGGACTGGCCCATGCCGTCGCGGATCACCTTGCCGCCGCCGAACTTCACTTCCTCGCCGTAGGTGGTAATGTCGCTCTCAACCTCGATCAGCAGGTCGGTGTCGGCCAGGCGGACGCGGTCGCCGGTGGTCGGGCCGTACATGTCGGCGTAGGCGCGGCGGGAGATGCGGGTCATGGCGCGAGCGGGCCCATCACTTCGCCGCGGAAGCCCCAGACGGTGCGGGTGCCGGCGTAGGGGACCAGGGTGATCTCGCGGGTCTGGCCGGGCTCGAAGCGGATCGCGGTGCCGGCGGCGATGTCGAGGCGCTGGCCGCGGGCGAGCGTGCGGTCGAAGTGCAGCGCGGGGTTGGTCTCGGCGAAGTGGTAGTGGCTGCCGACCTGGATCGGGCGGTCGCCGGTGTTGGCGACGGCGAGCGTGGTGCGGGGGCGGCCGGCGTTCAGCTCGATCTCGGCGGGGGCGGGCAGGATCTCGCCGGGGATCATCGGGGCAGGCGGCGGGCCGCTCACCGGCCCGCTCAACGGATCGGCTCGTGGACGGTGACGAGCTTGGTGCCGTCGGGGAAGGTCGCCTCGACCTGCACGTCGGGGATCATCTCGGCGATGCCGTCCATCACCTGCTCGCGGGTCAGGACGCGCGCGCCCTCCTGCATGAGGTCGGCGACGCTGCGGCCATCGCGGGCGCCCTCGACCACGAAGTCGCTGATCAGGGCGACGGCCTCGGGGTGGTTGAGCTTCACCCCGCGCTCCAGGCGGCGGCGGGCCACGGCGGCGGCCATCGCGATCAGCAGCTTGTCCTTCTCGCGAGGGGTCAGGCGCATGGGAAGGCCAGCAAGCAAGGCCGGGCTCTGCCCAGACCCACCAAAGGGCGGAGCCCTTTGGAAACCCTTGACTTAAGTAATGGATTCCAAAGGCCTGCCTTTGGCGGAGTTTGAGGCAGAGCCTCAACCTTACTTGCTTCGGTCATCCGGCCCCTCAGCACGTCCACACCGCCGGCAGCGTGCGCCCGCCGCGCACCACCCGCAATGCCGCGGTCATCGCCCGTCGCAGCGTGGCGCCGTCCTCGGCCAGGATGCGGGCCAGCAGCAGGCCGTCGAAGGCGGAGACGCCGGCCTCGACGTCGCCGAGGGCGGCGCGGAGGGGGGCGAGGCTGGCCTCGGCGTCGGGGGAGGCGAGCAGGAGGGTGCCGGCGGCCCCTGCGCCCTCGGCGGTGGCGCGGTGTCGCAGCGTGGCGGCGTCGCCGTCGACGCGCAGGGCGTCGTGCAGGAGCAGGCGGCCGTCGCGGCGCAGGCGGACCACGTCGCGCAGGACCAGGCGGTGCAGGGTCTCGCCCATGGCGGCGCGGCCGAACACCAGGGACTCCACGCCGAGGTAGCGCGCGGTCGGGGCCAGGGCGATGTCGGTGCGGCGGTCGAGCGCGCTGTCGTCAAACAGGATGGTGTCCTGGGGGAGCCATTCGAGGGAGGCGCCTGGGGCGATTTCAAGCGTGGTGCGGACCAGGGCGGGGGGGCTGCCGGAGGCGGCGCGGTAGATGCGCTCGGCGGCCTGGGCGGCGATCGTGGCGCGGGCGTGCTCGGCGAGGTGGATCGTGGTGTCGAGGCGGTCGCCGGGGGCGATGCCGCCGCCGACGTTGAGGAGCACGGCGTCCAGGCGATCCGGGCTGGCGGCGCGGGGGAAGCGGGCGCGCAGGCAGCCGGACTGGCGCAGGTCGGAGAGGACGGTGAGCGGGCCGCGCTGGCGCAGGGAAAGAGCCAGCTCGCCGCGGGCGCGCTGGTGGGGCGCGGGGAAAGGAAGATCAGGCAAGGAAGGGCACTGCCCCGTTCGGACAGAAGCCTGATTCTGGGCATTGACCTGTCAGCAAGCAAGGCTGGGCTCTGCCCAGACCCGCCAAAGGCGAGCCGCCCCTGGACCGGCTTTCTTTAAGTGTTGGATTCCAAAGGCCTGCCTTTGGCGGAGTTTGAGGCAGAGCCTCAACCTTGCCTGCCTGCCGTGTCACGCCAGGGGCCGGTTGGCGCGGGCGAGGACGGCCTCGAACAGGACTTGGCAGCCGGCCTCTGCCTCGTGGGGCTCGATGCTCTCTGCCTCGTTGTGGCTCAGGCCGTCCTTGCAGGGGGTGAAGATCATCGCCGAGGGGATGCGCGCGGCGAGCGACACGGCGTCGTGGCCGGCGCCGGAGACGATGTCGCGCGACGCGAGGCCAAGGCGGGCGGCGGCGTCGCGGACCAGGGCGACGCAGCCGGGGTCGAAGGGCTGGGCCGGGACGCGGAACAGCTCGGCCAGCGCGAGCGGGGTGTTGGCGACGGCGGCGATGGCCGTGGCGGCGGCGCGGAACTCCGCGTCGAGGCGGGCGATCTCGGCGGTGTCGGGGTGGCGGAACTCGACGGAGAAGCGGACCTCGCCGGGGATGGTGTTGCCGCTGTTGGGCAGGACCTGGAGGCGGCCGACGGTGCCGCGGCCCGACTCGCCGCGGGCGCGCATCAGGCAATCGACCAGGTCGACAATGCGGGCGGCGCAGACCAGGGCGTCGCGGCGGGCCGAGGGGGGCGTGGTGCCGGCGTGGGCGTCCTGGCCGGTGACGACGGCGCTGTACCAGATTTGCGCCTGGGCCGCGGTGACGACGCCGATGGTTTTCCGCTCGCCTTCGAGGATCGGGCCCTGCTCGATGTGCAGCTCGAAGTAGCTGTCGGCGGGAAAGGCGCAGGCGGGCTCGGGGCCGCGGTAGCCGATCGCGTCGAGGGCGTCGCCGACGCTGGCGCTGTCGGTGTCGCGCAGGGCCTGGATGCGGGCTTCGTCGTACTGGCCGGCCCAGACGCCGCTGCCCATCAGGCTCTGGCCGAAGCGGCTGCCCTCCTCGTCGGTCCAGTTCACCAGTTCGAGGGGGGCCTCGGTTTGCAGGCCCAGCTCGTCGAGGGTGCGCATCACCTCCAGGCCGGCCATCACGCCGAGGGCGCCGTCGAAGCGGCCGCCGCTGGGCTGGCTGTCGAGGTGGCTGCCGAACAGCACCGGCAGGCGGGCGGGATCGCGGCCGGGGCGGCGGGCAAACATGTTGCCCATGGAGTCGACGCGGACCGTGAGGTGGGCCTGCTCGCACAGGGTGCGTAAGCGGTCGCGGGCCTGGCGATCCTCGTCGCTCAGGGAAAGGCGGCGGACACCGCCGGCGGGGGTGGCGCCGATCTCGGCCATGCGCATCAGGCTGTCCCAGAGGCGGCGGCCGTCGATGCGGCGGTTGCTCCGGGTGTCCATGCGCGCTCCCCTGCCCTGCTGGCGCGGGCAGTGCGTCATGGGGGGCGCACGGGGTCAAGTGACGCGGGCATTGCGGACAGAGGGCATGGTTCAGCGCCTGCATAGGGAGGTTCGCCAAGCAACTTATCGTGTCGTGACAGTCGAGAGGCTCTGTTCAACTTTAAGGCATTGCAACGTCTGGCTGTTCGGTGGCGAAGAACGGGGTGCATGTCCAGGCGTTGACTGCCTGCTCGCGATCTGGACGAGCGACAACACACAGGGGGCCAGAAATTGGCAGAAGCACCACGCGATCTCAAGGAACTATACACGGCCGACATGCGTGATCTCTGGTCAGCCAACGACCAGATGCAGAAGATCGTGCAGGCCTTCAGCGAGAAGGCGTCGGACCCGAAGATAAAGGAGCTTTTCAAGCAGTCGGTCAGCGGCATCGCCACGCATACCGCGACGCTGCGCGAGATGACGGATGCGCAGAGCGGCAGCCGATGCTCGGGTATGCAGGGGCTGGTCGAGGAGGCCACGAAGCACGCGCTTGAGTCCGACCTGGGACCGGAGTTGCGCGACATCGAGATGATCGCCCAGTACCAGCGGATGTCGCACTACGGCATCGCGGGCTTTGGGACGGTCGCCGCCTATGCGCAGGCGCTCGGGATGAGGGAAGAGGCGGAGAAGCTGAAGTCGATCGTCTCGAACATCTACAAGGGCGACGAGTTTTCCAGCAGCCTGGCGGAAGGTGCGCAGAAGATGGCGTCCAGGTAGCGACGCTGGCGGCTCCTGACATCGACCCGTCAGGAAGCAAGACCGGGCTCCGCCCAGCCCCGCCAAAGGCCCCCTCCTTGAAGCATGGGGCCTCTGGACACCGATTTACTGAAGTATTGGTTTCCAAAGGCGAGCCTTCGGCGGAGTTTGAGGCCCATGCTTGAAAGCGGGGCCTCAACCTTGCTTACTGCCGCCCTGCCCTATGCTTCCCCTTCCGCCAGCCGATACCCGACCCCCGGCGCGGTGAGGATGATGGTTGCGCCATCCGCGCCGAGCTTCTGCCGGACGAGCCCGACGTAGACCCGCAAGTACTGCACGTCCTCAACGTGGCCGGTGCCCCAGACGGCGGTGAGCAACTGGCGATGGGTCAGCACAAGACCGGCGTTGCGCACGAGCACGCTGAGCAGGTCGTACTCGCGCGGCGTGAAGGCGATCTCGGCGCCGTCGACGAGGACGCGGCGGCGGGCGAGGTCGACCTCCACTGTTCCGTGGCGCCAGCGCTCCACGGCGGCGTCCCGCGTGCCGGCGCGGCGCAGGCAGGCGCGCAGCCGGGCGAGCAGCTCGCCCGGGGCGAACGGCTTGTCGACGTAGTCGTCGGCACCGTGGTCGAGCGCGGCGATCTTCTCCGTCACGCCGTCGCGGGCGGAGACCACGATGATCGGCACGGCGCTGAAGGCGCGCAGCCGCAGGATCACCTCCTGGCCGTCGAGGTCGGGCAGGCCGAGGTCGAGCAGCACCGCCGCCGGCGCCTGATCCGCGGCCAGCCGCAGCCCGGCCATCGCGGTCGTGGCCTGCGACACCGCGTAGCCGGCGACCTCCAGGGCGGGCTTGAGGAAGCGGTGGACCTGCGGCTCGTCGTCGACCACCAGGATGCGCGCCGGGCCAGGGCCGGGCGCAAGACTGCCGGGCGCGAGGCCGCCGGGCGCGGGGCCGCTCATGGGGCGGAGCCGGCTCCGGGCAGGCGGAACGACAGCACGGCGCCGGGCAGACCGTCTGCGGGAGTGTCCGGGCGAGGGCTGTGCGCCTCGATGCGCCCGCCCATCGCCTCGACCAGGCCGCGCGCGATCGCCAGGCCAAGGCCGGTGCCGGGCGGCACGCGGTCGCCGCGCCGGGCGCGGAAGAAGCTGTCGAACACGTGCGGCAGGTCGTCGGCGGGGATGCCGATGCCCTCGTCGGCCACCGACACGCAGGCGGCACCCGCCTCGGAGGTGACGCGCACCAGCGTCAGGCTGCCGGCCGGGGAGTACTTCACCGCGTTCTCCAGCAGGTTCACCAGCACCTGCTCCAGCAGCGCCGGGTCGGCCAGCGCGGCGGGCGCGGGCTCGGCGACGCGCACCGCGACGTGGGGCGCGCCGGGCAGGCGGGCGAGCGCGGCCTCGATCACCCCGGCGAGGTCGACGCGGGACAGGCGCGGGCTGATCTGGCCGGATTCAAGGCGGGTCAGCTCGGTGATGTTGGCGAGGAAGCGCACCATGCGGCCGACGTCTTGCTCGATGCTGTCGAGCAGGTCGGTGCGGGTGGCGTCCTCAAGGCCGTCCCAGGCGTTGCGCAGCGTGCCGGCGGCGCCCTGGATGCCGGTCAGCGGCGTGCGCAGGTCGTGGCCGAGCGAGGCGAGCAGCGCGGTGCGCAGGCGCTGGGTCTCCTCCATCGCGGTGGTGCGCGCGGCCTCGTTGGCGAGCAGCACGCGCTCCCAGGCGATCGCCGCCTGGTCGGCCAGCGCGCCCAGCGTCTGCACCGCGGTGTCGTCGAGCGCGCCGGTGGAGCGCACCCCCAGCACGCCCAGCGTGCCGCGCACCGTGTGCAGCGGCAGGAGCTGCCAGGACGCGGCGGGCAGCGTGCTCGTCCCGTGCCCCGCCGGCTCGCCGTGCGTCCAGGTCCAGCGCGCGGCGGCCCAGGCGCCTTCGTCCATGGCATCCGACGCAGGCTCGGAGGCGCGGATCGCGAGGTCGCGGCCGGAGAGCGGGTCGCCGAACGGGGCCAGGACCAGCGCGCGCCCGGCGACTCCCGCCGCCTGGCGGGCGATCTCGGCCAGCAGGTCGGGCTCGGTGCCGGCCTCGCCCAGGCGGCGGCTGAAGGCGGCGATGCGGCGCAGGCCCTCGACGCGCGCCTGCGCCGCCTGCGCCTCGCCGCGCACCTTGCCCGCCAGCCCGCCCGCCAGCACCGCGACCAGCGCGAACACGGCGAGCGCGATCAGGTCGCGCGGGCTGCCGATGCTCAGGGTGTAGAGCGGCGCGATGAAGAAGAAGTCCCATGCGACGAAGCTCACCGCGGCCATCGCCAGCGCCGCGGTCATGCCGCACGCGCTGGCCACGGCGACGATCACGGCGAGGTAGATCATGCCCATCGCCTCGGCGGGCACCACGCCGCGGAACGCGCAGCCGCAGGCGGTGATCAGGGCCACCAGGCCGGCGGCACCGAGCCATTTCCACCACGGCTCGCGCCGGCGCAGCACGGTGCGGCGGCGCGGGGCGTCGAAGGCGGGGATGATGTGGATCGCAAGGTCGGGGGCGCGCTGCAGCAGTGCCGCGCCGACGGTGCGCCCGGTCAGGCGGCGCCACAGCGGCGGGCGGCCGCGGCCGAGGACCAGGTGGGTGACGCTGCGCTCCTGGGCGACGGCGAGGGTGATGCCCACGAGGTCGGCGCCGATCCGGGTGTCGAGGTCCGCGCCGAGCTGGGCGGCGAGCGCCAGCGCGGGGCGGGCGATCAGCAGCGAGGTCGCGCGCTCCACGTGCAGCACCGTCCACGGCGCCTGCAGCGCCTCGGCCAGACGCTTGGCGCGGCGCACCACCGACGAGGCACCCTGGTCCGGGCCGACCAGGGCCAGCACCCGCTCGCCGGAAGGCCAGGCGCCGGTGACGCCGGAGCGGCGCATCCAGTCGCGCACGTCGCCGTCCACGTGCGCGGCGGCACGGCGCAGCGCCAGCTCGCGCAGCGAGGCGAGGTTGCCCTCGCGGAAGAAGCCGTCGAGGGCGCGGCCGGCGGTCTCGCTGGCGTAGATGCGGCCGTCGCGCAGGCGGGCGCGCAGCTCCGTCGGCGGCACGTCGATCAGCTCGATCTCGTCGGCGCTGTCCAGCACGTGGTCGGGCAGGGTCTCGGACACGCGCACGCCGGTGATGCGGGCGACGTCGTCGTTGAGGCTCTCCAGGTGCTGGACGTTGAGCGTGGCCCAGACCTCCAGGCCGGCGGCGACCAGCTCGGCCACGTCCTCCCAGCGCTTGGCGTGGCGGCTGCCCGGCGCGTTGGTGTGGGCCAGCTCGTCGACCAGCAGCAGCGCGGGGCGTCGCACCAGGGCGGCGTCGAGGTCGAACTCGCGCAGGTTCTGGCTGCGGTACTCGACGTCGCGCAGCGGCAGCACCGGGATGCCCTCGGCCTCGGCAATGGTGCCGGCGCGGCCGTGGGTCTCGATCACGCCGGCCAGCACGTCCACGCCCTCGGCGCGGCGGCGGCGAGCCTGGACCAGCATCTCCCAGGTCTTGCCCACGCCGGGCGCCGAGCCGAGGAACACCTTGAGGCGGCCGTGGCCCTCGGCGTCGGCCAGCGCCAGCAAGGCGTCGGGGTCGGGGCGGCGGTCCTCGGGCATCAGAGGCGGCGTGGACAGGCAGGAAGCAAGGCTGGGCTCTGCCCAGACCCGCAAAGGGCCGGAGGCCCTTTGATCCCATTACTTAAGTAGTGGATTCTCAAGGCGAGCCTTGAGCGGAGTCCAGAGGCAGAGCCTCTGGCCTTGCTTGCTTCAGGCGATGCCCGTCGGGGTGGCGCATGGGACGTGACTACGGCTGCGCCGCGTCCAGGGCAAGGTTCGCGGCCAGGACGTTCACCCGGGGCTCGCCGATCACGCCGAGCAGGCGCCCGCTGGTGTGCGCCGCCAGCACCGCCTCGACCTGCGCCGGCGGCAGGTGCCGGGCGGTGGCGACACGCGCGACCTGGCGGGCGGCGGTCTCCGGCGAGATGTCGGGGTCGAGGCCGCTGGCCGAGGTGGTGAGCATGTCGCCGGGGACCGGGGCGGCAGGGGTGGCGCCGGCGGTCTTCAGATCGGCGGTGACGCGGTCGATCAGGGCCTTGGAGGTCGGGCCGGCATTCGACGCCGACGAGTTGGCGGCGTTGTAGGGGGCGGGCACGGTCTTGGTGGAGTCGTCGGGGTGCGCGGGGTCCTGCATCGTGGTGGCGGACGGGCGGCCCTGGAAGTACTTGTCCTGGGTGAAGCTCTGCCCGAGCAGCGACGAGCCGACGACCTGGCCGCCGCGCTCGACGAGGCTGCCGCCCGCGGGGCCGGGCAGCACGACGGACGCCAGGCCCACGAAGCCGAGCGGCAGGGCAATCCCGGTCAGGATCGTGAACAGCACGACCAGGACCAGGGCGGGGCGAAGGTGGCGGATCATCAGTTCATTCCCAGCACGGTGAGGACGAGGTCGATCAGCTTGATGCCGATGAAGGGGGCCACCAGGCCGCCCAGCCCGTAGATCAGCAGGTTGCGGCGCAGCAGGGCCGCGGCGGCGATCGGGGTGAACTTCACGCCGCGCAGCGCGAGCGGCACCAGGGCCACGATGATCAGCGCGTTGAAGATCACCGCGGACAGGATCGCGGTTTGCGGCGAGTGCAGGCGCATGATGTTGAGCGCCTGCAGGCCCGGGTAGGTCGCGACGAAGATCGCCGGCAGGATGGCGAAGTACTTGGAGACGTCGTTGGCGATGGAGAACGTCGTCAGGCTGCCGCGGGTGATGAGGAGCTGCTTGCCGATCTCGACGATCTCGATGAGCTTGGTGGGGTCGCTGTCGAGGTCGACCATGTTGCCGGCCTCGCGCGCGGCCTGGGTACCGGTCTGCATCGCCACGCCGACGTCGGCCTGGGCGAGCGCGGGCGCGTCGTTGGTGCCGTCGCCGCACATCGCGACCAGGCGGCCTTCGGCCTGCACGCGCCGGATGTAGTCGAGCTTGTCCTGCGGCGTGGCCTGGGCGAGGAAGTCGTCGACGCCGGCCTCGGTGGCGATGGCGGCGGCCGTCACCTTGTTGTCGCCGGTGATCATCACCGTGCGGATGCCCATCTGGCGCAGCGCCGCGAAGCGCTCGCGGATGCCTGGCTTGACGATGTCCTTCAGCTCGATGACGCCCATCAGGCGGCCCTCGGAGGTCACGGCCAGCGGCGTGCCGCCGGCGCGAGCCACCCGGTCCACCGCCGCGGTGAAGGCCTGCGGCGCGGCGGGCGCGACGGCCGCGCCGCCGGGCTGCGCGGCCATGGCGAGCACGGAGTCCACCGCGCCCTTGCGCCAGGATCGGCCGCCGGCGTCGAGGCCGGAAAGGCGCGTGTTGGCGGAGAACGGCACCACCTCGCCGCCCTGCGGCATGGTGGCGGAGAAGCCGTGGCGGTCGCGCACGAAGGTCAGGATCGAGCGGCCCTCGGGGGTGTCGTCGCCGAGGGACGCCATGACCGCGGCCTCGCCCAGGGTGCGCTCGTCGACGCCGGGCACGGGGTAGAGGCCGGCGGCCATGCGGTTGCCGAAGGTGATGGTGCCGGTCTTGTCGAGCAGCAGCATGTCGACGTCGCCGGCGGCCTCCACGGCGCGGCCGGAGGTAGCGACCACGTTGAAGCGGATCAGCCGGTCCATGCCGGCGATGCCGATGGCCGACAGCAGGCCGCCGATCGTGGTCGGGATCAGGGTGACGAGCAATGCCACGAGCACGGGTACGCTGAGGTCGGTGCCGGAGTAGTGGGCAAGGCCGACCAGGGTGACGACGGCGATCAGGAAGATGATGGTCAGGCCGGCGAGCAGGATGTCGAGCGCGATCTCGTTGGGCGTCTTGCGGCGCTCCGCGCCCTCGACGAGGGCAATCATGCGGTCGATGAAGGTCGAGCCAGGGTCGGCGGTGATGCGCACCACCAGCCAGTCGGAGACGACCTGGGTGCCGCCGGTCACGGCAGAGCGGTCGCCGCCGGCCTCGCGGATCACCGGGGCGGACTCGCCGGTGATCGCGCTCTCGTTGACGCTGGCGATGCCGTCGACGATCTCGCCGTCGCTGGGGATCAGGTCGTTGGTCTCGACCAGGACCAGCATGCCCTTGCGCAGCTCCGGCGCGGGGACGGAGCGGACCGTCTTGCGGTCGGCGGCGCTGGGGATGACCTTGGCCATCATGTCCGAGCGCGAGCGGCGCAGGCTCTCCGCGCGGGCACGGCCGCGGCCCTCTGCCACCGCTTCGGCGAAGGTCGCGAACAGCACGGTGAGCCACAGGCCGAGGGCGATCGCCAGGGCAAAACCCCAGGGCTGGCCGGTCACCAGGTTGCGCAGGCCGAGCACCGTCACCAGCGCGGCGACGACCTCGGTGACGAAGATCACCGGGTTGCGGCGCAGGTGCCTCGGGTCGAGCTTGGCAAAGGCGTCGCGGGTGGCGCGGACGATGATCGCACCGTCGAACAGCGCGATCGTGTCGGCATTGGCCTGGGCCATCAAAGGGTCCTTGCGGGGGCTTGGGGCGGGAAGGAAGGCCAGAGGCTCTGCCTCTGGACTCCGCTCAAGGCTCGCCTTGAGAATCCAACATTGAAGAAAGAGAAGGCCCGGAGTTCTCCGGGCTGTTCTTAAGTCGTGGTTTCCAAAGGCGAGCCTTTGGCGGGTCCGGGCAGAGCCCGGCCTTGCTTTCCTGCCCGGGTCAGAACGTCTGCCCCGCCTGCATCGAGAAGTGCTCCGCCAGCGGCCCGAGCGAGAGCGCCGGCAGGAACTGCAACCCACCGAGGATCAGGATCACGCCGATCAGCAGGCCGATGAACAGCGGCCCATGGGTCGGGAAGGTGCCCGCGGAGGGCGCCAGCTTCGGCTTGGCGGCAAGCGAGCCAGCAATGGCCAGCACCGGGATCAAAAAGGCGAAGCGGCCGAGCAGCATGGCGGCGCCGAGGCCGTAGTCAAGCAGCGGCGTGTCGGCGGACAGGCCGGCGAAGGCGCTGCCGTTGTTCCCGGTGGCGCTGGTCCAGGCATAGAGCATCTCCGACAGGCCGTGCGGGCCGGCATTGGACAGCGAGCCGAGGCCGCTCTGCGTGACCAGCGACAGCGCGGTGCCCGACAGGATGCACAGCGGCAGGATCAGCACGGCGAGCATCGCCAGCTTGATCTCCTTGGCCTGCACCTTCTTGCCGAGGTACTCCGGGGTGCGCCCGACCATCAGGCCGGCGACGAACACCGCGAGCAGCGCGAACACCAGGATGCCGTAGAGGCCCGAGCCGACGCCGCCCGGCACGATCTCGCCGAGCTGGATCAGGAACATCGGGATCATGCCGCCGAGCGGGGTGAAGCTGTCGTGCATGGCGATCACCGCGCCGTCCGAGGTCGCGGTGGTGGTCACGGCGAACAGCGACGACATGGCGGTGCCGAAGCGGACCTCCTTGCCCTCCATGTTGCCCATGGACGGGTCGATGCCCAGCGCCGTGAGCAGCGGGTTGCCGCCGGCCTCGGCCGCGTAGCAGAGCACGACGAAGCTCACCATCAGGATCGCCATGGTCCAGAACAGGGCAAAGCCCTGGCGGCGGTCCTTGACGATGGTGCCGAAGGTGACGGCAAGCGCGAAGGGGATGACGATCTCGGACCAGGTCTCGACGACGTTGGTGAGCGCGGTCGGGTTCTCGAACGGGTGGGCGGAGTTGACGTTGAAGAAGCCGCCGCCGTTGGTGCCGAGCATCTTGATCGCCTCCTGGAAGGCGACCGGGCCCAGCGCGATGGTCTGCTTGGTGCCCTCCAGCGTGGTGGCATCGACGTAGCCGGCGAGCGTCTGCGGCACGCCGGAGACGATCAGGAAGATCGTGTACAGCAGGCAGATCGGCAGCAGCACGTAGAGGGTGATGCGGGTCAGATCGACCCAGAAGTTGCCCAGCTCCTTCAGCGCGCCGGCGGAAAAGGCGCGCGACACCATCACCGCGGCGGCGATGCCGGTGGCGGCGGACAGGAAGTTGTGCACCGTGAGGCCCCACATCTGGGAACCATAGGACAGCGTGGTCTCGCCACCGTACGCCTGCCAGTTGGTGTTGGTGACGAAGGAGATCGCGGTGTTGAAGGCCAGCCGCGGCGACAGGCCGGACTGACCCGCCGGGTTGAGCGGCAGGTAGTCCTGGAAGCGCAGCATCAGGTAGAGGATCAGGAAGTGCACGGCCTGGAGCATCACCAGGGCGGTGGCGTAGGTCCGCCAGCCCATCGAGGCGCGCAGGTCCACGCCGGCGATCGCGTAGAAGCCGCGCTCGACCGGGGCGAGCACGGGGGAGAGGACCGTGCGCTCGCCCTGCACCACGGCGGCGATGTAGCGGCCGAGCGGCACGGCGCACAGGAACACGAGCGAGAGGACGAGCGCGATCTGCACCCAGCCGATGAGGGTCATGGCCAGGGGTCCTCAGAAGTCTTCGGGGCGCACGAGCGCCCAGACCAGGTAGACGAACAGGCCGGCGGAGACGACGCCGCCGAGGATCAGGTCGAACATGGCTAGATGCGCTCGCACAGCGCGGCATAGGCCGCCATGAGCAGGATCCCGCCGGTCCCCAGCACGATCACGATGATGTCCGACATGCGCAGCCCTCCAGGCGTTGCGAAGGGGCATAGATCGGGACGGCATAAAGGAGCCATGCGTTTCGGCCGGGATGCCGGGTGCGGCACAGTAGGAAACAAGCAAGGCTGGGCTCTACCCAGACCCGCCAGGGGGGAGCCCCCCTGGACCGGCTTTGCTTAAGTTGAGCCGGCCCAGGGGCGCTGCCCCTGGCGGAGTTTGAGGCAGAGCCTCAACCTTGCTTGCTACGCCCGCGTAGCCAGCGCCCAGGACTCAGGAGGCGCGCTTGCTCACGACGAGGTGGACGACGTCGGTGCGCAGGGCGTGCCCGTCCTGGCCCGCGCTCCAGTCCGCGGCCTGCGTGGTGGCGAGGACGCCGACGTCGTTCAGGGCCTCGCCCAGCGTGGCCGCCGCGTTCGCCAGCGCCGGGTCCGCGCCGCGGTGGGTGAGCAGGATCACGCCCGGCGCGGAGCTGGCGCCGATCCTGGCGTGCGGCGGCTGGCCGAGGGCGGCGGCGTCGCCGCTCCAGTCCACCTCGACCCAGCCGGAGTCGGCGAGCAGGGGGCGCAGGAGCTGCAGGAACTCGAAGGACTGCGAGTCGCCGCCATCCGCGGTGGCGTCGAACCGGGTGCCCGCTGCGGCGCGGCAGCGCTCCACGAAGTGGGCAACCTGGCGGTCGCCCAGGGCCAGCGGCTGGTAGAGCCTGCTCAGGCGGCGCCTCGTCTCCACGTCGCGCTGCTGGGCCACCGCGTCGCGGGAGAGGGCGTCGCTGACGCCCTGGCGAGCCTGCGCGGCGGCGACGCGGGCCCGGCCGGCAGCGGCCTCGGCCTCGGAGACGCGGGCATCGGCGGCGCGCAGGGTCTCGGCTGCGATGTGTCGGGTGATCAGCAGGCTCAGCACCGAGCCGGTGATCGCCATCCCGCCGCCCACCGCCGCCAGCACCCACAGCCACGTGGCAATACCCTGAAGGGTCGGCAGCGAAACCTGTCCCACCGGGCGGCCTCAGGCCGCTTGCCGCGGCACGCGGGGCGGCGCACGGCGGGTCGTCTGGGCGGGGAAGGCTGTCACGGGCGTGTCCACTCGCGCTGTGGTCGGGGGGGCGAGTGTGCCCGGGCAAGCGCTCCGGCCGCAAGACGAGGGCGCGAAGGGTGGGCGGCAAGGAGGAAGCAAGGTTGAGGCTCTGCCTCAAACTCCGCCAAAGGCTCGCCTTTGGAATCCACTATTAAGTAAAGCCGGTCCAGGGGCGGCTCGCCCCTGGCGGGTCTGGGCAGAGCCCAGCCTTGCTTCCTGACAGGTTAAAACTCAGGACCGCTGGTATGAGCCCCGCCCTGCCCGCTGCCGTCCTGGCCCGACGTCAGCAGCGCCGCGTTGCCCCCGGCGGCGGCGGTGTTGACCGTGACCACCCGCTCGGCCGCGAACCGCCGCATGTAGTCCGGCCCGCCCGCCTTGGGTCCGGTGCCGGACAGCCCCTGGCCGCCGAACGGCTGGCTGCCCACCACGGCGCCGATCATGCTGCGGTTGACGTAGGCGTTGCCGGCAGGGACGCGGGCGAGGACGCGGGCGACGAACCCGTCCACCCGGCTCTGCACGCCCAGCGTCAGGCCGTAGCCGGTCGCGGCCAGCGCACCGAGCAGCGGCTCCAACCGGTCCGCCCGCCAGCGCACCAGGTGCAGCACCGGGCCGAACACCTCCTCGCCCAGGTCCTCCACCCGCTCGATCTCGAACAGGTGCGGCGCCACGAACCCTCCCGGCGGCGCCTGCCCGGCATACAGCGTGCGCGCCGAGGCCCTCATGCGGGCGATGTGGTGGTCCAGCCGGATCCTGGCGTCGGCGTCGATCACCGGGCCGATGTGGACCGAAGGGTCCGCGGGGTCGCCGAGGCGCAGCTCGGCGGCGGCGCCGGCGATCATCGCCGCGATCCTGTCGGCGACGTCCGACTGCACGCAGATCAGCCGCAGCGCCGAGCAGCGCTGACCGGCGCTGCGGAACGCGCTCGTCACCGCGTCGTCCGCCACCTGCTCCGGCAGCGCGGTGGCGTCCACCACCATCGCGTTGATGCCGCCGGTCTCTGCGATCAGCGGCACGATCGGGCCGTCCTTGCCCGCAAGCTGGCGGTTGATCGCGCGCGACGTCGCCACGCTGCCGGTGAAGGCGACGCCTGCGACCAGGGGATGATCGACAAGGGCCGCGCCGACCTCGCCGCCGCCGGGTACCAGGTGCAGCACGTCCGCCGGCACGCCGGCGCGGTGCAGCAGGCGCACGGCCTCGGCGGCGACCAGCGGCGTCTGCGGCGCGGGCTTGGCGAGAACGGCGTTGCCGGCGGCCAGGGCTGCGGCGACCTGTCCGGCGAAGATCGCCAGCGGGAAGTTCCAGGGCGAGATGCACGCCCAGACGCCGCGGCCGTGCCGGGTGAGCGTATTGCTCTCGCCGGTCGGGCCGGGCAGGTCCTGCGGGCGGAACAGCGCGCGCGCCTGCACCGCGTAGTAGCGCAGGAAATCCACCGTCTCGCGCAGCTCGGAGAGCGCGTCGTCCAGCGTTTTGCCGCCCTCGTCCACCAGCAGCGAGAGCAGCCGGCCGCGCTCCGCCTCGACCAACAGGGCCGCGCGTTCCAGCGCCGCCGCGCGCGGCTCCGCCCCGGCCGCATCCCAGGCCGGCTGCGCCCGGTGCGCCGCCTGCATCGCGGCGGCGACGGCGTCCACGCTCTCGCGGACGCGCCCGACCGTGGCCCCCGTCGCAGGGTTGCCCACGTCGCGCCAGGCACCGGCCGTCGTCCCGCCCGCCTCGGCCGGCCCCTGCCCGCGCCCGGCCTGCACCTCGGCGAGCAGCCCGTGCAGGGCGGCCCGGTCGCCGAACTCGACGCCGGCGCTGTTGCGCCGGTCCGCGAACAGCGCGGCGGGCGGCGGCAGGGCCTCCTCCCCGGGTGCGGCCAGGATCGCGTCGGCCGGGCGTCGCAGCAGGTGCGCGACCGGCACCGCCGGGTCCGCCGCCTGCGCCACGAACGAGGTGTTGGCGCCGTTCTCCAGCAGGCGGCGCACCAGGTAGGCCAGCAGGTCCGCGTGGCCGCCGACCGGCGCGTAGGTCCGCACCGCGACGCCGGGGTGCTCGCGCAGCAGCGCGCCGTAGAGCGCGTCGCCCATGCCGTGCAGGCGCTGGAACTCGTAGCCTTCGGTGCCGCCCTCGGGGCCGCCGGCGCGCTCGATGATCGAGGCCACGGTGAGCGCGTTGTGGGTGGCGAACTGCGGATACAGGCGCGGGCGCAGCGCCAGCATCCGCTCGGCGCAGGCGAGATAGGCGAAGTCGGTCGCGGGCTTGCGGGTGAACACCGGGTAGCCGTCCAGGCCGCGCTCCTGGGCGCGCTTGATCTCGGTATCCCAGTAGGCGCCCTTGACCAGGCGCACCATCAGGCGGCGATCCAGCCGCTCCGCCAGCCCGGCCACCGCCTCGACGACGGCGAGCGAGCGCCTGCCGTACGCCTGCACCGCCAGCCCGAACCCGTCCCAGTCGGCGAGCCCGGGGTCGGAGAGCACCGCCTCGATCACGTCGAGCGACAGTTGCAGCCGGTCCTGTTCCTCCGCGTCCACGGTGAAGTTCAGCGCGTGGGCGCGGGCGGCGTGGGCCAGCACGGTCACGCGCGGCACCAGCTCCGCCATGACGCGGGCCTGCGACACCGCCTCGTAGCGCGGGTGCAGCGCCGACAGCTTGACCGAGATGCCGGGGCGGTCGGGCAGCGCCCGGTTGCCGCCGGCGCGCCCGATCGCCTCGATCGCGTCGGCGTAGGAGTGCGCGTAGCGGGTGGCGTCGTCGGCGGTGCGCGCGCCCTCGCCCAGCATGTCGAACGAGTAGCGCCAGGCGCGCCCGGTGCGCGAGCCGGCGCGCTGCAGCGCCTCGCCGATGGTCTGGCCGAGCACGAAGTGGCTGCCCATCACCCGCATCGCCTGGCGCGTCGCAGCCCGCACCGTGGGCACGCCGAGGCGCTTGACGGTCTGCGCCAGCACGCCCTCCGGCGTCTCGCCCGGCTGGATCACCCGCACGGAAACCCCGAGCGCCCAGGCGGAGGCGTTCACCAGCACCGTGCCCGACCAATCGCGCGAGCGGGTGAAATCGGCCGAGCCCAGCTTGTCCTCGATCAGCGCGTCGGCGGTGCGCGCGTCCGGCACGCGCAGCAGCGCCTCTGCCAGCACCATCAGCGCCAGGCCCTCGCGCGTGGACAGGCTGTACTCGCGCAGCACCTCCTCCAGGCCGCCGAGGCCGCCGCGCGTGCGGATCGCACCGATCAGCCGCGACGCCTGGGCGTCCACCCTGCCCTCGCGCTCGGGCGAAAGCGACGCACCCGCCAGCAACGGGCGTAGCACCGCCCTCTCGTCCGGAGCATAGGATGCCTCCAGCAGCCCGTCGGCCGGGCCGGAGGCGTGTCCGAGATCGGGCATCTACGCCGGCTCGGCCACGAACGCGGACATGGGCATCGCGGCAGGCCCGACGTCGTGGCCCAGCAGCCCGAACAAGTCCTTCGGGTCGGCCATCCGCGGCACCAGGTCCAGCTCTGTGGACAGGCCGGTGCGGGTCGCGAGGTCGCGCAGGTAGCGCAACGTGGAAAAATCCTCGATCGCGAAGCCCACGGAGTCGAACACCGTGACCTCCGCCGCGTTCCGCCGGCCCGGCGCAGCACCCGTCACCACCCGCCACAGCTCGGTGGCCGCGGCGTCCGGGCCGAGCTGCTGGATCTCGCCCTCGATCCGCGCCTGCTCGAGGAACTCCACGAACACGCTGGCACGGCGCAGGATCTCGGGCTCCAGCTCGGTCTTGCCCGGGCAGTCGCCGCCGATCGCGTTGACGTGCATCCCCGGCTCGATCATCGCCTGCGTCAGCACCCGCGCATGGGCCTTGAGCGCGGTCGCGGTGGTGACGATGTCCGCCCCCCGCGCGGCGTCGCCCGCGTCGGCGGCCTGCGTCACCGCGATGCCGGTGCCGTGCAGGTTGCGCCGGAACTTGGCGACAGCGCGCAGGTCGATGTCGTGGACCCGCAGCCGCGTGACGCCGAGCGCCGCGCGGAACGCCAGCGCCTGGAACTCCGCCTGCGCGCCCAGCCCGATCAGCGCCATGGTGCGGGAGTCCTCGCGGGCGAGGTGGCGGGCGGCGAGCACAGAGGTGGCGGCGGTGCGCAGCGCGGTGGCGAGAGTCATCTCGCACAGAAACACCGGGTAGCCGGTGGTGACGTCGGCCAGCACGCCCAGCCCGGTGACGGTCAGCAGGCCCGCCGCGGTGTTGGCGGGGTGGCCGTTGACGTACTTGAAGGCGTACAGCACGCCGTCCGAGATCGGCATCAGCTCGATCACCCCCGTCGGCGAGTGGCTGGCCAGCCGCGCGGTCTTCTCGAACGCCTCCCAGCGGCGGAAATCCTCTTCAAGATGTGCCACAAGGCCGAGCAGGAACGGGTCGATCCCGATCCTGCCGACCAGGCGAGCCACCTCCGCAACACCGACGTACTGCACCATCGCAGGCGTACTCCCCTCTCCGGCAGCGCGCCCGGCATGGCCCGCCAGGACGCCATGCACCGACCGCGCCAACAGGGTAGCACGCCGGCAGTGACCTGGGGGTGAAGGTCGTGGGTTGGGCAACAGTCAGGCAGCAAGCAAGGTTGAGGCTCTGCCTCAAACTCCGCCAAAGGCTCGCCTTTGGAATCCACTACTTGAGCAAAGGGCGGCTCGCCCCGGCGGTCCGGGCAGAGTTCACCCTGGATTTTCGAAGACCCGGTCCTGGAGATTGCCGGGTGAGGGATTTGAACCCCCGACCTTCGGTTTACAAAACCGCTGCACTACCACTGTGCTAACCCGGCCGCGGCACGCGGCACCGGCCCCGTGTCCGTAGCGCACCACCCGCGGTTTCTCAACCACGATCGCCGGCACGGCTTGAGACAGGCCCGGCATCGCGCGTTACACGAGTTTCACCGCCACCACAGCGCAACGTTCAGGTTTGTCACCTTAATGACAGCGCATTCCTTTTCATGGAGACTGTCGTGACCCACCGCTCCGTCCGCCTCGCCCGCGTCGCCGTCCTGCTGTGCGGCACCGCGCTGGGCGGGACCGCGATCAGCCGCTTCGCCCACGCCCAGGCCGACGCCGGCCAGCCGACAACCGCGGTCCAGGGCAGCGAGCAGAGCGCCACCCGCATCCGTCCCAGCGCCCCCGCGCAGCGCATGCCGGACTTCGTCGACCTCGTGCACTCGGTCAAGCCCGCGGTGGTGTCGATCACCAGCAAGATCGAGGGCACCGACGCAGAGCCCGACGAGGATGACGCTCAGGCCAGCCCGCACGGCGGCATGGGGCAAGCGCCGTTCCCGTTCGGGATGCCCCAGGGCGGGATACCGGGCGGGATGCCCGGCATGACGCAAGGCCACCCGCAGGCGCGCCACTCCATGGAGGCCAAGGGCAGCGGCTTCATCATCGACGCAGACGGCACCGTGGTGACCAACAACCATGTGGTGAAGGGCGCCACCTCGGTGATGGTCACGCTGGACAGCGGCGCCAGCTACAAGGCGCGCGTGATCGGCACCGACTCCCGCACCGACCTGGCCGTGCTGCGGCTCAAGGCGGACCACCCGCTGCCGTTCATCGCCCTCGGCAACTCCAGCGATGTCGAGCCGGGGCAGTGGGTGATCGCGGTGGGCAACCCGTTCGGGCTCGGCGGCACCGTGACCGCGGGCATTGTCTCGGCGCGCGGCCGCGACATCGGCGAGGGGCCTTACGACTCGTTCATCCAGGTCGACGCGCCGATCAACCGCGGCAACTCCGGCGGCCCGCTGTTCACCCAGGACGGCAAGGTCGTGGGCGTCAACACCGCGATCCTGTCGCCGACCGGCGGCTCGGTGGGCATCGGCTTCGCGATCCCGTCCAACACCGTCAAGGACGTGGTGGCGCAGATCGAGAAAAGCGGGCACGTGACTCGCGGCTACCTCGGCGTGGAGGCGCAGACGGTGAGCCCGGCGATGGCCACGGCGATGCACCTGCCGAAGCTGGCGCAGGGCGGCGACGACGGCGACGCGGGCAACGGCGCGCTGGTCGCCAGCGTGCAGAAGGACAGCCCGGCGGCGCGCGCCGGGGTGCAGCCTGGCGACGTGGTGCGCGCGGTGGACGGCCAGGCGGTCGCCAACCCGCGCGACCTGGCCCGCACCGTGGCCACCGTGGCGCCCGGCACGGCGACCAGGCTCGCCGTGGTGCGCGACGGCAGCGCCCGCACTGTCGAGGTGACGCTGGGCAACCTGCCCACGCAGACGGCGGACGCGGCGGCGGCACATGGCGGCGGCATAGGACTGGCCCTGGCGCCGATCACGCCGGATCTGCGCCAGCAGCTCGACCTGCCGGACGAGGCGCACGGCGCGGTGGTGGCCCAGGTGAAGCCTGGCTCGCCCGCGGAGCAGGCCGGGTTGCGTGCCGGCGATCTCGTCGTCGGCGTAGGGCAGACGGCGGTCACCGGGCCGCGCGACGCCGCGGACGCCATCCGCATCGCGGCGAAGTCGAACCAGCCGCTGGCGCTGCGCATCATCCGCGACGGCCAGATGGCGTTCGTGGCGGTGACGCCGGAGGGCGACGACGCCGGCTGACGCGGCCGGGGCGTCCGGCGCAGGAGCCGCAGGCAAGATTGAGGCTCTGCCTCATCCGCCAGAAGCTCGCCTTTGGAATCTATTACTTAAGAAAAGCCGGTCCAGGGGGGCCTCCCCCCTGGCGGGTCTGGGCAGAGCCCAGCCTGCTTTCTGACAGGCCAACGTCGGGGCCTGTTGGCACTACCAGAGAATCGCTTTCCGAGGGCGAGTTTTTATCGGATGAGGCAGGGCCCTGACCTTGCTGCCCACGCGACAGCGCCGCCGGCATCAGGGCCTGTGTGACAGGGCTGGCTGTTCAGCCGCGGCCGGTCGGCCCGAGCACGCCCTGGCTCGTGTCGCGCACGAAGGCAGCCAGCAGGCGCAGCGCCTCGGGGCCGCCGCGGTCGGTGAGCGTGCCTTTCTCGATCTCCGCCGCGAGCGTTTCTGCTTGCGCGGCGATGGTCAGGCCTGCGCGGTGCAGGGCTTCGCGCGACAGCGCAAGCTGCAGCCCGTCCGAGAGGGCGTTCCAGTCACACAGCATTGCGGTTCTCCAGGACCGGTCCGATCCTGTGCTCCCCAGGTTAACGCCGGCTTTCCGCCGTGGCGTGCCCTGGTCCTCGCTGGCGGAAGACCACGGCGTGAGGCAGTTGTGACCGGTGAAGCGAGCAAGGTTGAGGCTCTGCCTCAAACTCCGCCAAAGGCTCGCCTTTGGAATCCACTCCTTAAGTAAGGCCGGTCCAGGGGCGGCTCGCCCCTGGCGGGTCTGGGCAGAGCCCAGCCTTGCTTGCTGGCAGGTCGGTGTCGGCATCACGCCGCGTCGGCCGGCGTCCGCGTCAGCTCGTAGAGCGCCACCGCGGCGGCGGCGGAGACGTTGAGGCTCTCCATGCCGCCCGGCATCGGCAGGCCGGCCAGCTCGTCGCAGGTCTCGCGCGTCAACCTGCGCAGCCCCGAGCCCTCGGCGCCCAGCACCAGCGCCACGCGGCGCTCGGCCAGCGCCAGTCCGGACAGCCGCCCGCCCGCCGCGTCCAGGCCCACCACCCACAGCCCGGCGGCCTTCAGCGCGCCCAGCGTGCGCGCCAGGTTGACCGCGCGCAGCAGCGGCACCCGCTCCATCGCGCCGGAGGCGGCCTTGGCCATCACGCCGGTCTCGTCGGGGGCGTTGCGGTCCTGCACCACCACCGCGCAGGCGCCGAACGAAGCCGCCGAGCGCAGGATCGCGCCGACGTTGCGCGGGTCGCTCACCTGGTCGAGCACCAGCACCGGTCCCGGGCGGGCCAGCGCCTCTGCGAGCGAGGGCGGCGAGAGCGGGTCGGCGAGCAGGGCGACTCCGCCATGCACGGCATCGCGGCCGAGCAGTTGGTCGAGGCGGGTGCGGTCGATGCGCTCGGGCGTCAGCGGCCAGGCGCCCTCCATGCGCTCGCGCATCGCGGCCTCCGCCTCGCCGGTCAGCAGCAGCCGGCGCAGGTGGCGCTCCGGATTGGCCAGCGCCGCCGCCACCGCGTGGCTGCCGTAGAGCCAGGTGCCCTTCGCGCCGCGCGCATGGCTCTCCTCCGTGTCCCCCGCGACAGGCGGGCGTGGCGCAGGATCGCGCCGGGGCTCGGCCTCGGCTCCCGCGCCACGGCGCTGCGGCTCGGCGCCGGACGAGCGGAAGAACGCCGGGCTTCGGGGTGCGGTGTGCCCGATGTGGCCAGGCCGGTCCTCCCCAATATCGGCAGCGGTGCCGGACCTGCGGGCTTGTGGGCCGCGGAGCGCCTCGCCATGGCCAGGAGACGTGCCCGACCCGAACCGGCCATGAGCCGCGGGGCGTTCGCCCGGCATGGAACCGCCCCTCTCCACCCGCATCTTGCGGTCATCCTGGCGCAGGGGGCTGGTGGCAGCACGCGGCTCGGCGGGGCCGCGGTCCACGACACGGGCGTCGGACCGGGCGCCGCTGCGGCCGGCTGCACCCGGCGGGCCGGCCTGGGCACGGGTCCTGGCCTTCTTGTCCGGCCCGGACCTGAGCCGGTCGGGGCCGTGCTTGTCGCGGCCGGTGACGACGGGGGCGTCGGCGGAGCGGGCACCCGCCGCGGCGCCCTTCCCCGGCCTGGCCGTGCGCGCGGCCCGGTCCTGCGGCACTCCCTGGCCAGCGGTGCGGCTTGCGTGCCGGGGCGTTGCTGCGGCCGGCCGGTCCGTGCCGCCTCCGGATCGACGAGGGCCGGGACCGTGCGGGGTGCGATGCGTGCTCATGGACCGAACATGGTCCGCCCGGACCATTTAAGGAACAGCGGTATCCGCGCTGAGCATAGGTTGCAGGTCGGTTTGCAGTGCGCCCGCGGCAGGGCCGGGTTCCGCCTGACCCGGCAAAGGCCCGAAGCCTTCGGAAACCACTCGCCCAGGCAGCAGCTTCTGACGACGAGCCTTGAGGCGGAGCTCGGTCTTGCCTGCTGCCCGTGCGTGGCCCGACGCGGGCGGGCCCAGTGGCCGGGCAAGGGCTCGATTGACAAGCGGGGCGCATCCGAATAGGTCCGCGCCACTGCGGAGGGGTGCCCGAGTGGCTAAAGGGGGCGGACTGTAAATCCGCTGGCGCACGCCTACGTTGGTTCGAATCCAACCCCCTCCACCAGTTCCTCGCGCATCTGTCCGGCGACGTATCGCGGCCGGGCTTACAGGATTCCTCGGCAAGGCAGGCAAGGTTGAGGCTCTGCCTCAAACTCCGCCAGGGGCAGCGCCCCTGGACCGGTTTTTCCTAGAGTCGTGTTCCAACAGGCCAGCGTTGCGTCCAGGCCGGGTTCAGGACTGCCGCCCGAGACGGCGAGGCCGCGCCATCGCCTCGGGCTCGTCACGGGATGCAGCGCGGCAGGGCGTGCGGCGGGCAGTATCTGCCTTGCCATCCAGCACCCAGGACAGGGCATCGTGCATCGACTGGAAGCGCCCGCGGTCCAGGCCGGACACGCTGTCCCACGCCACGATGCCGTCCTGGCGGCGCGACAGCCCCCAGGACGCCCAGCAGCAGCCCTGTGCATACACCGCGACGAAGTTTCCGACATCCGAGGGATCGCCCTCCAGGCGCTCGTGCAGCACCAGGCGGTCGCCGCGCTCGCATGCGACTAGCGTCCACCGCTGCAGCTCGATGCGGTCGTGCAGGGTGAAACGGTTTGTCGCCACATACGCAGCCAGCGGCACGACTGATGCGGAGGCCATGGAAAGAACGCCTTTTTGGACAGCCCGGACAAAAGCGGATCATCATCGCGCGAGATGTCGAGTTTTTCACACAAATCCCGCAGACACGCCATGACTACCGACAGCCTGTTGGGAGCGTGTTGCGCATCTGCCGCAATTCGCCGCGGGCGTCGCGTCGCCGGTCGCAAGGTTGGGACGGATCGGGCCTTCCGTCGCGACGTGCCCGCGCGCTACAACCAGGGTGCGCGGGTGTAGCTCAATGGTAGAGTTCCAGCCTTCCAAGCTGGCTGTGCGGGTTCGATTCCCGTCACCCGCTCCATCCGCCGGCAGGTGTGGCCGGGGAGTTGCCTTGACTTATCGCGGGTGGTTGCAGATATGGCCAAGTGGGGTGCTGCGCCCGGGATCGCAACGGCATTGCCTGTTGGATGCCCGATCCTGAGGCGGCGTGTGACACCCACCCTTTCGCTGACCGGGACGAACTGTTGAACGACTTCACCACCGCTGCCGTGGACGCGTCCGCGCAACCCCATCGTCCGCATGGCCCGGGCGGGCAGGATGCTGCCAGCCCGCCGCAAGCCTCACAGGCTGATATCGCCTTGCCGCAGGGCGTAGCGGTTGGGACCGGCGATGCAACGGAGGGCCAGGCCGGCAAACCGGTGGGTTCCCCCGACCTGCTGCCTGGCGATGCCATGGCCTCCGCCAGCCGTGCTGAGCCGGTACGCAGCGTGGGGATGACAGCGATGGATACACCGGACGCCCAGCAGCCGGCCGTGCCTGCGGTCCAATCCGGGATCGTTCCCGCAAGCCCCAGCCTCGCCAGCTCGACCCTGGACACGGAGGCCTCCTCCCCAGGTCATCCGGACGATGCCGGCGACGCGTCCGCGACGATGGCGGCAGGCGCGGGGGCGGCAGGCGCGGGGGCGGCGGGCGCGGGGGCGGCGCAGGGCATGGCGCCGGACAGCCCGGCGACCGGGGGTGCCGACGGATCGGCAAACGACGACGCCGTGGCCATGCCGGCATTGGTCGGGGCGGAGAAGAGCGTTCCCGTGGCGGTCGTGTCCGAGGAGGTCCTGTTCTCCGATCTCGGGCTATCGGAGCCCATCGTGCGCGCGGTGGAGGAGATGGGGTATCGCCACCCCACGCCGATCCAGGCGCAGGCCATCCCCGTCGTGCTGGCAGGTCGGGACGTGCTCGGCGTGGCGCAGACCGGGACCGGCAAGACCGCGGGCTTCACCCTGCCGATGCTCGACATCCTGGCCGGGTCGCGGTCGCGGGCGAGGATGCCGCGCTCGCTGATCCTGGAGCCGACGCGCGAGCTGGCGCTGCAGGTCGCGGAGAACTTCGTCAAATATGGCAAGTACCTGAAGCTCAACCACGCCCTGCTGATCGGCGGCGAGAGTCTCAACGATCAGAAGAGCGCCCTGATGAAGGGCGTGGACGTGCTGATCGCGACGCCGGGGCGGCTGCTCGACCTGTTCGAGCGCGGCGGCATGATGCTGACCGACGCGCGCATCCTGGTGATCGACGAGGCGGACCGGATGCTCGACATGGGGTTCATCCCCGACGTCGAGAAGATCGTCTCGTTCCTGCCGGCAAACCGCCAGACGCTGTTCTTCTCCGCGACCATGGCGGGGGAGATCAGGCGGCTCGCCGACGCGTTCCTGCGCAACCCGAAGGAGATCACCGTCTCGCGCGCCGCATCCGTGGCGCCGTTGATCACCGAGGGGCTGGCGATCGTCGCCGAGGACGACAAGGGCCGGGCGCTGCGCGAGATCATCGCCACCGAGGCCGTGCAGAACGCGCTGATCTTCTGCAACCGCAAGCGCGACGTGGACGTGCTCAACAAGACGTTGGGCAAGCACGGCTTCAGCGTCGGCGCGCTGCACGGCGACCTGGCGCAGTCCGTGCGCTTCGCGACGTTGGAGCGGTTCAAGGCGGGAGAGATCCGCCTGCTGGTGTGCTCCGACGTGGCGGCGCGCGGCATCGACATCGGCGGCCTGAGCCACGTGTTCAACTTCGACGTGCCACACCACTCCGAGGACTACGTCCACCGCATCGGCCGCACCGGGCGCGCCGGGCTGACCGGGCACGCCTACACCATCGCCGCACCCACCGACCGCGCCAACCTGGAGGCGATCGAGAAGCTGACGGGGCACGCGATCCCGCGCATGACAGTGGCCGGGGTGGCGACAGCGGAGTGGGAGGAGAGCGACGGCAAGCGTCGCCGTGGCCGTGGCAAGCCGTCCGCGGCGCGCGTGGCGGATCCGGTGGCGGCACCAGTCGTCGCGCCGGATGCCGTGCTGGCCGCCGCCGAGGCCGGGCGTGTCGAGACCGGGCGCGTCGAGGACGTCCCCGGAGGAGACAGCGCGGCGCGCAGGCCGGAAGGCCGTCGTCGCGGCCGTGGACGTGGCGGCGACAGGGCGAGGCAGGCTGAGGCCGCGCAGGGCGGAGCCGCGCTGGCGGTGCCCGGCGCGATGCAGCCCGAGGTCGAGCCCCGTGTGGTCGAGGAGCGTGCGCCGGCGCGGACCCGCGACGAGCCGGCCGCGTTCGGCGTACGGCGTGACGGCGTGGCCGCGGCCGCGCCTGCGGAAGACCGCTCGCGTGGCGAGGATCGCTTCCGGCGCGACGGGGAGCGTTTCCGTCGCGACGGGCGCCGCCGCGACGAGGACCTTGGGCCGTCGGTACTCGGCTTCGGCGGCGAGACGCCGGCCTTCATGCAGTTGCCGACCCGTGCGTCGCGCCTGGAGCGCCTTGCTCAGGCGCCGGTCGAGGCGATCGTGCAGAAGCCGGCGAGGGTGGTGCCAATTCTGCCGGCTCCGGCCGCCGAGCCGGTGCTGGCCGTGGCTGATCCGGCGGAACTCGTTGCCGAGCCGGTGATCGTCGAAACGCTGTCTGTGGAAGCGGTGCCTATCCCGGCAGAGGCGTCGATGCCGGCCGCTGTCGACCCGGAGCCGCCTGCGTCCTTGAAGGCCCAGGTTGTTCCCGAGGCAGCCGTCCCAGAGGTTACTCCGGAGCCGGCCGCTGCTCAGGAGAATCCCGCCTTGGAGCCGGATGCGGCGGCGGTCGCGGACGCGCAGCCCACGCCGCGGCAGCGGGCGCCGCGTCGTACACCGGCCACGCCGAGGGCGCCGCGTGCCCGCAAGGCGGCTGCAGCGCCGGTCGTGGCGGAGGTTGCCCCCGACCCGGACGCGGTGGCGATCCGCACCTACCGCCCGGCCCGCGACCCCGCCGTCAAGCGGGCGGCACATAGTCCCGCGGTGCCTGCGAAGCGATCGCGCAGGCTGCTCGGCGGAAAGGTGGAATTGCTGGAGGAGCCCGCAACCGACGCCGCGATCGTGTCTGGGACCGCCAGGTCCGGGGCCGCCGCCAGGGTCGTGGACGCGCCCGCAGTGCCGGACGAGACCGCGCCGGAGTGAGCCGCACCGCGCCGCTGCCCGCGGCGGCGGAACCGGTGGCCTGCACCGTGGGTTCGGTGGGGCTGGATGGCGATGGCATCGCGACGCTGCCGGACGGGACGACCCTCTACCTTCCCGTGACGCTGCCCGGCGAGAGGGTGCGCGCGGTGCCCAACGCGCGGCGCGGCACCGGGCTGACCGGTCCGTTCGAGCTTGTGGACGCCAGCCCGGACCGGGTCGAGCCGCCCTGCCCGCACTTCCCCGAGTGCGGCGGCTGCACCGTGCAGCACTGGGCGGACGCGCCGTATGCGGCGTGGAAGGCCGAGCTGGTGGCGCAGGCGCTGCGTCGCGCGGGATTCGAGTGCGAGCCCGGCGCGGTGTCGCGGACCCCGCCCCTGGCGCGGCGACGCATGGACCTGGCGATCCGGCGCGCGGCCGCTTCCGGTGCGTCCGCTGCCGGCGGGCCGGGAGCCGGTGTGCTCGTCGGGCTGCATCGGCCGCGCTCCGCCGAGGTCGTGGATCTGCACACCTGCCTGGTGCTGCATCCCGCGCTGTTCGCCCTGGTGGCGCCACTGCGGGTGCTGATGGAACGGCTGCGCTGCTTCCGGCGCGAGGCCTCCGCCGTGGTCAACCTGCTCGACACCGGCCCGGACCTGCTGCTGCGCAGCGACGCGCCGCTTGGGACCAATGACCGGACGCTGCTCGCGGGGTTCGCGCAGGAGCACGGGCTGGCGCGGGTCTGCTGGGCGCAGGGCGACGGCGAGCCGGAGACGGCGTGCTCGCTGCGGCCGGCGCATCTGGTGCTGTCCGGGGCCGCCGTGGCACCGGCGCCTGGGGCGTTCCTGCAGGCGTCGCCGCAGGGGGAGGCGGCGATCGTCGCTGCGGTGCTGGCCGGGCTGCCGGCGAAGCTGAAGCCGAAGGCGCGGATCGTGGAGCTGTTCTCGGGGTACGGCACGCTGTCGCTGCCGCTGGCGGCGCATGGCCGGGTGGTGGCGTACGAGGGCGACGAGGCGGCGTGCCTGGCGCTGCGGCGCGCGTCGGGCGGGCGGATCGAGGTGGTGCGGCGCGACCTGCAGCGCCAGCCGCCGCAGCCGCGCGAGCTGGAGGGCGCCGCGTGCGTGGTGCTCGACCCGCCGTGGACAGGGGCAGGGGCGACGATGGCGCCGCTGGTGGCGGCGAAGGTGCCTAGGGTAATCTACGTGAGCTGTAACCCGGTGGTGCTGGGTCGCGACGCGACCGCGCTGAAGGCGGCGGGGTACCGGCTGCTGTCGGTAGCGGTGATCGATCAGTTCCTGTGGTCATCGCGGGTCGAAGCGGTGGCGGTGTTCGCGCTGAACGGCAGGAAGTAAGGCCAGGGCTCTGCCCTGGACCCGCCAAAGGCTCGCCTTTGGAATCCACTACCTAAGTAAGGCCGGTCCAGGGGCGGCTCGCCCCTGGCGGGTCTGGGCAGAGCCCAGCCTTGCTTGCCTTCAGACGTGGAAGCTCTCTCCGCAGCCGCAGCGCCCCTTCTCGTTCGGGTTGCTGAACACGAAGCCCGAGGTCAGGGTCTTACTCTCGAAGTCCATGACGCTGCCGATCAGGAACAGGGTGGCCTTGCGGTCGACGAGCACGGTGACGCCGTTGTCGGTGACGGCCTCGTCGCCGGGGCCTGCGGCCTCGACCCAGCCCATGTCGTAGCTCATGCCGGAGCAGCCCTTGGTGCTGACGGCGATGCGCAGGAGCATCCCCTGCTGCCTTCCGGCGTAGAGGCCGCGCAGGCGCTCGGCGGCGGCGTCGCTGACGCTCATCAGCGGCGGCAGGGCGCGGCGGGCGGGGGCGGCGGTCTGGGTCGTGCTCATGGCAGGGTCTCCGGTCTCAGAACATGTTCAGGGAGAGGCGGGCCTCTTCCGACATCCGGCTCGGGTCCCAGGGCGGGTCCCACACCGTGGTCACCTCGGCCGACGTCACGCCCGGCACCGTCATCACGGCAAGGCGCACCATCTCGGGCAGCTCCTGCGCGCTGGGGCAGCCGGGGGCGGTCAGGGTCATCTCGACGGCGATGTGGCCGGCGTCAGCGATCTCGACGGCGTAGATCAGGCCCAGCTCGTAGACGTTCACCGGGATCTCCGGGTCGTAGACGGTGCCGATAGCGGCGATCAACGCGTCCTCGCTGGGCGCGGGCAGGGTCTCGCCGCCGGGCGTCCAGGTGCCGACTCCGGGTGCGATTGCGCCGGGCATCGAGGCGCCGCTGGTCGCGGGGTCCATCATCGCCCTGAACTCATCCATGGTGGGCCTCCTCGGTGTGCCGGGCCGGCTCGGGCAGGGTGTCGACGGGCGCGGCCTCGTCGAGCGCCTGCACCAGGGCGGTCCAGGGCAGGGTCGCGCAGCGGATGCGCGAGGGGTAGTCGTGCACGCCGGACAGCGCCCGTAGGTCGCCGAGGCAGTCCGGGCAGTCGCCGGTGCGCGCCATGTCGTCAAAGGCGTGCGCGAGTTCGCGCAGGTCGGCGGGCGTGCGGCCGGTCGCCGCCTCGGCCATCAGGTCGGCCGACGCCACGCTGATCGCGCAACCGCGGGCCTCGAACGCGGCCTCGGCGACGGCACCGGCCGCGTCGAGGCGCACGCGGACCTCGACGCGGTCGCCGCACATCGGGTTCTCGCCACGCGCGGCGGCGTCGAACGGGTCGAGGCGGCGCTGGTGGGTGGGGTTGCGGCCGTGGCGCAGCACGACGGCCTGGTAGAGGTCGCGCACGTCGTCCATGCCGTCGCTCACGCGAAGAACTCGCTGACCCGGTCGAGTGCGGTGGCCAGGGCGTCGATCTCCTCGCGCTTCGTGTAAAGCGCGAACGAGCAGCGCGCGGTGCTGTCCAGGCCGAGGCGGCGCATCAGCGGCTCTGCGCAGTGGTGGCCGGCGCGGATGGCGATGCCGCTGCGATCCACCAGGGTCGCGATGTCGTGGGCGTGCGCGCCCTTCATGGTGAAGGAAACCACGCCGCCACGGTCCTGCGCACCGCCGATCACGGACAGGCCGGGCACCTGCGGCAGGCGCGCGAGGGCGTGCTCGACCAGGCCGGCCTCATGGGCGGCGATGGCGTCGAAGCCGAGGGCATCGACGTAGTCGATCGCGGCGTGCAGGCCGATCGACTCCAGGATCGCGGGCGTGCCCGCCTCGAACTTGTGCGGCACGGACGCCCAGGTGGAGCGCTCGAAGCTGACGGAGCCGATCATGTCGCCGCCGCCCATGAACGGCGGCATCGCGTCGAGCAGCTCGCGCCGGCCCCACAGAACGCCGATCCCGGTCGGGCCATACAGCTTGTGGCCGGTGAACACGAGGAAGTCCGCGCCCAGTGCCTGCACGTCGACGCGGCGGTGCACGACGGACTGGCTGGCGTCGAACAGGATGCGGGCGCCGTACTGGTGCGCGAGCGCCGCGAGGCGCTCGCCCGGCGTGTAGGTGCCGAGCACGTTGCTCATGTGGGTGATCGCCACCAGGCCGACGCGGCGGTCCTCCAGCAGGCGCTCGTAGGCCTGCATGTCCAACTCGCCGGCGTCGGTGATCGGGCACACGCGCAGCTCGATGCCGCAGGAGTCGCGCAGCATCTGCCAGGGCACGATGTTGGCGTGGTGCTCCATCTCGGAGATCAGCACCGCCTGCCCCGGCCTCATCACGCCGCGGCCATAGGAGTGGGCGACCAGGTTGATCGCCTCGGTGCTGTTGCGGGTGAACACCACCTCCTCGCGCGACGGCGCGTTGAGCAGGCGGGCGACGGCGTCGCGGGTGGCCTCGAACGCGTCGGTGGTGCGTTCGCTCATCCAGTGCAGGCCGCGGTGCACGTTGGCATACTGCGTCTCCATGGCGTTGACCATGGCGTCGATCACCGCGCGCGGCTTCTGCGCGGAGGCGGCGTTGTCGAGGAACACCAGCGGCTTGTTGTGCACGCGCTGCGCCAGGATCGGGAAGTCGGCGCGGATCGCCGCCTCATCGAAGGCGCGGCTCGGCACCATCGGGTCTGGCGCAGGGGCCTCGTGAATCGGCGCGGGGCGAAGCGGGCGGGAGATCTCGTTCATGTCATAGCCCCTCCCTGCCGCGTCCACCAGCGCTCCACGGCGCTCTCCAGCATCGTGCGCGCGCCCTCATGGGCGATCGGGTCGAGCGCCTCCGCCAGAAAGGCACGCACCAGCAGCGAGCGGGCCTGGGCCAGCGGCACGCCACGCGAACGCAGGTAGAAGAGCTGCTCGGCGTCCAGTTCTCCCACGGTAGCGCCGTGGCTGCACTTGACGTCGTCGGCGTAGATTTCGAGCTGCGGCTTGCAGTCGATCTCGGACTCGGCGGAGAGCAGCAGCGCCTGGTTCATCTGGTAGCCGTCGGTCTTCTGCGCGATGCGGTCGACCTCGATCTTGCCCTGGAACACGCCGCGCGAGTGGCCGGTCAGCACGTTCTTCACGGTCTGGCGCGAGGCGCAGGACGGCGCCTTGTGCGAGACCACGGTGGTGAAGTCGCTGTGCTGGCTGCCCGCGAGGAGCTGGGCGCCGTTGAGGTGGGCGGCGGCGTAGGGACCGAGCAAGCGGGCGTGGACCTCGTTGCGCGACAGGCGCGAGCCCAGGTTGAGGCCGAAGCTGTCGTACACGCCGCGCTCGGCGATGTCGGCGTACACCGTGGACAGGTGGAACGCCTCGCTCGCCTCGTCCTGCAGTCGGATGTGGGTCATCTGCGCGCCCTCGGCGACGGAGACCTCCATCACCGGGTTGTGCAGGTAGGCGCCGGCGCCGTGCGAGACCTCGATCAGGGTCAGGCGCGCGTCGCGCTCCAGGGTCACGGCGTGGCGCGGGTGGAACGCCATCGCGCCGCGCCCGACGCCGCCGCCGATGCTGACCAGGCACAGCGTGCCGCCATCGACGCCGGCGGCGACATGCAGCGACACGCCATCCTCGGCGAGCATGGTGTTGAGCGCCACCATGGTCTCGCGCTCGGGGTGCGCGAGCGTGCCGAACCGCGGCCGGTCGGCGAACAGCGTCAGGGTGACGCCGTCCGGCACCGAGGACAGCTCGGGCTGGAAGCGGCCGTCGACGAACACCAGGCGCGGCACGTCGGGCAGCGCCACGCCGTCGAGCACGTCGGCGCCGGGGGAGACCGCCGTCAGCGGCTCGGTGAACACCACGTCGGCGAGCGGGCGCAGGCTCGTGTAGTGCCAGGCCTCGATCGCGCGGGTCGGCAGGCCGTTCGCACGGAGCAGCGCGGCCGAGGCGTCACGGATGGCGAGGTCGCCTGGCAGGCGGCGGCGCAGGCCGTCGAAGCGGTGCAGGAAGCCGGCGGCGCTGTCGGCGAGCGCGGTGGAGCGGGCGGCGCTCATGCCGCCTCCGCGATCACCTGGGCGTAGCCCTGGGCCTCGAGCTGGTGGGCCAGCTCCGGGCCGCCGGTGCGCACCACGCGCCCGGCCGCGAGCACATGCACGCGGTCCGGCACGATGTAGTCGAGCAGGCGCTGGTGGTGTGTGATGACGAGCGCGGAGAAATCCGGGCCGCGCAGGGCGTTGACGCCCTCGGCAACGATGCGGAGCGCGTCGATGTCCAGGCCGCTGTCGGTCTCGTCGAGGATGGCAAGCTTCGGGCGGAGCAGCGCCATCTGCAGGACCTCGTTGCGCTTCTTCTCGCCGCCGGAAAAGCCGACGTTGACGTTGCGCTTGAGCATGTCGTCGGGCATCGACAGGCGCTTCGCCTCCGCGCGGGCAAGCTTGAGAAAGGCGACCGCGTCCAGCTCCGGCTCGCCGCGGGCGCGGCGCACGGCGTTCAGGGCGGTGCGCATGAAGTTGGCGTTGCCGACGCCCGGCAGCTCGACAGGCGCCTGGAATGCCAGGAACACGCCGAGCGCCGCGCGTTGCTCGGGCTCCAGGGCCAGCAGGTCGGTGCCGTTGAAGGTGGCCGAGCCGCCCGTCACCTCGTAGTCCTCGCGCCCGGACAGCACGTAGGACAGCGTCGACTTGCCCGAGCCGTTCGGGCCCATGATGGCGTGGACCTCGCCCTCGGGCAGGTCGAGGCTGATGCCGCGCAGGATCGGCTTCGGCTCCGCCCCCTCGATGGCGATGGAGGCGGCCAGGTCGCGGATCTCCAGCATCAGCCGACGCTCCCCTCGAGCGAGATCGCCAGCAGCTTCTGCGCCTCGACGGCGAACTCCATCGGCAACTCCTTAAGCACGTCCTTGCAGAACCCGTTGACGATCATGCCGACCGCGTCTTCCTCCGACAGCCCGCGCTGGCGGCAATAGAACAGCTGGTCGTCGGCGATCTTGGACGTGGTGGCCTCGTGCTCGACCTTGGCCGTCGGGTTGCGGCTCTCGATGTAGGGCACGGTGTGCGCGCCGCAGTTGTCGCCGATCAGCAGGCTGTCGCACTGGGTGAAGTTGCGGGCACCCGACGCCTTGGGCTGCATCCGCACCAGGCCGCGGTAGACGTTGTCGGAGTGTCCGGCGCTGATGCCCTTGGACACGATGGTCGAGCGGGTGTTCTTGCCGATGTGGATCATCTTGGTGCCGGTGTCGGCCATCTGGCGGTTGTTGGTCACGGCGACGGAGTAGAATTCGCCCACCGAGCCCTCGCCGATCAGGATGCAGGACGGGTACTTCCAGGTGATCGCGGAGCCGGTCTCCACCTGGGTCCACGACACCTTGGAGCGCGCGCCGCGGCAGGCCGCGCGCTTGGTGACGAAGTTGTAGATGCCGCCCTTGCCCTCGGCGTCGCCGGGGAACCAGTTCTGCACGGTGCTGTACTTGATGGTGGCGTCGTCCATGGCGACCAGCTCGACCACGGCGGCGTGGAGCTGGTTCTCGTCGCGCATCGGCGCGGTGCAGCCCTCCAGGTAGCTGACAGAGCCGCCGTCCTCGACGATGATCAGCGTGCGCTCGAACTGGCCGGTATTCTTGGCATTCATGCGGAAGTAGGTGCTCAACTCCATCGGGCAGCGCACGCCCTTGGGGATGAACACGAACGAGCCGTCGGTGAACACGGCGCTGTTCAGGGCGGCGAAGTAGTTGTCGCCGGCGGGCACCACGCTGCCGAGGTACTCGCGGACCAGGTCAGGGTGCTCGCGCACGGCCTCGCTGATCGGGCAGAAGATCACGCCGGCCTTGGCCAACGTGGACTTGAAGGTGGTGGCGACGGAGACGCTGTCGAACACCGCGTCGACGGCGATGTTACGGCCAACGGCGGTCTCCGGATCGAGCTGCACCGCGCCCTCGACGCCGGCGAGCATGGCCTGCTCACGGAGCGGGATGCCGAGCTTCTCGTACATGCGCAGCAGCTCGGGGTCGACCTCGTCCAGGCTGGCGGGGCCGGCCTTCTTCTTGGGGGCCGCGTAGTAGTGCAGCGCCTGGTAGTCGATCGGCGGGTACTTGTGCTTGCTCCAGTCGGGCTCCTCCATCTTGAGCCACGCGGCATAGGCCTTGAGGCGCCAGGCGAGCATCCACTCCGGCTCGCCCTTACGCTCCGAGATCAGGCGAATGATGTCCTCGCTCAGCCCGACGGGGGCGAGGTCCATCTCGATGTCGGTCTCGAAGCCCCACTTGTAGCCGGACTGGGTGACGGACTGGACGGTATCGAGGGTCTCTACAACGGCTGGCATGTCGCCTCACTCAATCACGAGATGGGATGCGCCCCGGCCCGGCAGCGACGCTGCCTGGCCCAGGGAGCGACCCGGGGTTCTGAACGCACGCGGGATGGCGGCGCCCTGCATGTCGGCGAGGGTGATCGCACCCAGCGCCTCGCGTATCGCGTCGTTGACCGTGTCCCAGCGGCCGTGCACCGGGCACAGGCCCGCCGCCTCGCAGCCGCCGGTGCCGCCCTCGACGCAGGCGGTCAGCGCGATCTGGCCGTCGATCGCCTCGATCACGTCGCGGACCGGCATCGCCGACAGGGCACGCGCCAGGCGGTAGCCGCCGCGGGCGCCGCGCTGCGAGGCCACCAAGCCGCAACCGACCATCGCCTTGAGCACCTTGGCCACGGTGGGCTCGGGGATGCCGGTGGCGGCGGCGATGCCGGGCGTGGTCTGCACCGCCCCGCCCACCTCATCGGCAAGCCGGACCAGCACCACCACGGCATAATCGGTGAGCTTGGACAGCCTGAGCATGGGCCCGATCCTATGCGGACCTCAGCGGTCCGGATTGACCAGGAGATGGAAGACCCGGCCCGCCGCGTCAAGGGCCGGGGCCGGTCGGACAGGCGAAAGGCCTGCTCTTCCAGAAGGGGCGGGAGGTGGGCTGCCTGGGGCCGCCCGAGGGTAGGAAGCAGGCAAGGTTGAGGCTCTGCCTCAAACTCCGCCAAAGGCTCGCCTTTGGAATCCACTACTTCAGTAAATTGGTGTCCAGAGGCCTTGGCCTTTGACGGGTCTGGGCGGAGCCCAGCCTTGCTTGCTGCCTCCTGCCCTGCGTGTCTCAGGGTTGCCCGGCGCTCCGTGCCAGGATCAGCAGCACCGCGACCAGGGTCAGGGTGCCCGCCACGAAGACGCCGAGCGCCGCGACCATCCCCAGCGCCCAGGCCGCCGTCACGCTCGCCGCCACCACCACCAGCGCGCACAGCACGAGCACTCCCCTCGCCCATGACCCATGGGTCGCGGCAACCGCGGCCATCTCTCGACGCCGTTCCGCCATCACCTGGTCATCCGGCTCGATTCGCATCACCCGAGGCATCCCCCTGCGCCCGGCAGGATCACGCCGAGGTGAGCAGCACGCAAGCGCCTCAGCCAGCCGCCCCGCTCCGCAGCCGCCACAGCCTGCCCGCCTCCTCGGCCACGCCGTCGTCGCGGAGCTTGCGCAGGTGCGCCAGCAGCGTGGCGCCGGCCGCCCTCGCAAGCCCCGTCTCCAGCACCGGGTACTCGGACGCGACTAGCGCCTCCAACGCCGCCGGGCCGCGGCGCAGCGCCGCCACCAGCCCAGCCTCGCGCACCAGCCGGTGGCGCAGCAGCGTCGCCACCCGGGCGGCCGGGTCGTGCATCGCGGCGCCATGGCCGGACAGGAACACGCGGTCGGCGCGCTCGCCCAGCCGCGCGAGGCTGCGCAGGTAGGCGGCCATGTCGCCGTCCGGCGGGGCGATCGCCGTGCTCGCCCAGCCCATCACGTGGTCGCCGGTGAACAGCACCCCGTCCTCCCTGGCGAAGCACAGGTGGTCCGCCGCGTGGCCCGGCGTGTGCAGCACGCGCAGCCCTGCGACCGCGTCCCCCTCGCCCACCGAGCGGTCCGGCCGCAGCGTCGCCGCCGCGAAGCCGGGGTGCGCGATCACCGGCGCCCCGCTCGCCGCCCGCAGCGCCGCCGCCGCGCCGTAGTGGTCGGCGTGCGCGTGGGTGAGCAGCACCCGTCCGACCGGCCCCGCCGCCGCCAGCACCGCGGCGACGTGGCCGGCATCGTCGGGGCCGGGGTCGATCACGGTGGCGCCGCCGGGGTAGGCCACGATCCAGGTGTTGGTGCCGTGCTGGGTCATCGGCCCGGGGTTGGGCGCCACCACGCGCACGATCCCGGAAGCCTCGGGAAGCGGCACGCCGTAGCGGGGAACAGGCTCGCCGGGTCGGGACATGGCACTCGCCGTCGGAGGGTGAGGAAGCAAGGTTGAGGTCCCTCCTTCAAGCATGGGCCTCAAACTCCGCCAAAGGCTCGCCTTTGGAATCCACTACTTAGTAAGGCCGGTCCAGGGGGGCTTCCCCCTGGCGGGTCTGGGCAGAGCCCAGCCTTGCTTCCTGACCTTCCTTCAGCCGACCTGCCGGAACCCTTCCTCTTCGGGCGGCTCCACGGCGCTCTCGTCGATCGTGCGCACCCCCGCCAGCATCGGTCCGCGCCGGCAGCGCCGCAGCAGCTCCTCCACCGCGTCGGTGCCGCCGTGCACCACGGCCTCGACCGTGCCGTCCGCCCGGTTGCGCACCCAGCCCCACACGCCCAGGGACTGCGCCTCGCGCACCATCCAGGCGCGGTAGCCGACGCCTTGCACCCGGCCGCCGATCAGCACCCGCTTGGCGATCACGGCGCCGCCGCCAGCGCCATGAAGCGGCTCGCCAGCGCCACCTCGGCGGCGATCAGGTCGAGGCGCCGCGCGGCCTCCTCGTCGTGGCCCCAGGCGTCGATCTGGTGGCGCTCGTCCAGCGTGCCGAGCGCCGTGGCGGCGGCGGCGTCAAGCCTGCCCTGCGCCAGGGCAAGGCCGAGCACCAGGCTGCCGAGCGCCGGCACCGCGATGCCCAGCCCGGCCAGGCCGTCCGCGTCGAAATCCGCCACCGCCCGGGTCAGCGCGGCCAGCGCCGGCTCCGGCTGCGCCACGTGGATCACGCCGGCCGTCACGCGGAGCCGCGCGTCGAGCGAGGACGCAGCCCAGTCCAGCAGCGGGTCCCAGTCGCGCGACTGCTGCGCCACCAGGGCGTTGGGGCGCTCGGCGCGGTAGCACAGCAGGTCGGCCTCGCCGTAGCGCGCCAGGGCGGCGATGCTGGCGCCGGGGTCGCGGGCGATGCGCTCCTGCGCGGTGCCGGCGAGGCGGGTGAGCGGCACGGAGTCCAGGCTCATCTCGCCGCCCTTCGCGCCGCCGGCCTCGCCCCACTCCGCGGCGACGGCGTCGGCCAGGGCGGCGGAGCGCAGCCGCAGGCTCGGGCCGCCGGGCAGGCGCATCGGCCGGCCGTCCAGCATCACCTCGAAGCCGGCCGCGTCGCGCCGCACGCTCGCCTCGTCCCAGAACCTGCGCATCCCGCCGCCTCCCGCTCGCCACTGCGCCAACCTGTTCGAAGAGAAGGCCAGAGGCTCCGCCTCTGGACTCCGCCAAAGGCTCGCCTTTGGAAACCCCTACTTGAGAAATGGGTTTCGAAAGGCCCTACGCTTTGAAGACGGGACTTTTGTTGGGTTTTGGCAAAGCCCAGCCTTGCTTGCTGCCTTCCCGCTATCTCGCCTCAGTGGAACAGGCTGCGCAGCAGGTCGGCCGGCTTCGGCGGCCTGGCGGGCGCGGCAGCGGCCGGCGGCGGCCCCGCCATCCCGCCGCGCGCCGTGGCCAGCGCCGCCGGGCACAGGTCGGGGCCGTCCCCGCCGCCGATGGTCAGGCCGCCGCCCTGGCCCGCGTCCACCTTCGCCCGCGGCCCGCCCAGCGGGCCGTCCACCGCGACCGGCACACCGACCGCCGTGCCGCCGAGGCGCAGCATCGGCCGCAGCGTCAGCGCCAGCAGCTCGTGGCGCAGGTCCACGGTGCCGCCGCCGTCCAGCCGCAGCCGTGCGCTGTCCAGCGCCAGGGCCTTCACGACCCCCTGCCCGGCCGCCAGCTCGATCCGCAGCGCCAGGCAGCGCACCGCCGTGGTGCCGTTCAGGGCGGGGGGCGGGATGCCGGCGGCGCGCAGAGCCGGCGCGAACGCGGCCTGCAACACGCGGTCCTGCACCTCGCCGTCCACTGCGGCCACGCCGAGATGCCCGGTCGCGGTGGCGGCCAGCGCCCGCAGCGAGCCGCCGGCGGCGTCGAGCGCCATGTCCACCCCGAGCAGCCCGCCGGCCGCGCCGCCCTGGCCGGCGGCGGCGAGCAGCGGCGCCAGCGGCAGGTCGGGGATGCGCGCGCTCGCCGAGACCGTGGGCGGGGCCGCGCGTCCGTCCACCCGCGCCTGCACCGACACCGGCCCATGCGGCGCGCTAGCCGTGAACGGCGCCAGCGCCAGGCGGCCGTCCTCCAGCAGCAGGTGGCCAGCCACGCCGCTCCAGGTGGTGCCGCCCGCCGTCAGGGCGCCCACCATAAAGGCGAGGTCAAGCGTGCCCGTGTCGAGCACCGCGAACGGCAGGGGTTGGTCGGGGATCACTCCACCGACGGGTGCTGCGGCGGGCTGCCCCGCGCCCGGTGACGGCGTCCCGGCGTGGCCGGACGCGCCGGGCCGTGCCGGAGCGGCGTGCGCGGGGCCAGGCTGCGTCGCGTCGGGCGTGGCGAGGGGCGTGGGTGACGCGCCGGCTGCGGCGGTCAGGCGCGGGGTCTGTTGCCAGGCCAGCAGCAGGGCGTCGCCGTCGAGGCGCTGCGACACCAACGTACCCCGCAGCGACGGCCGGGCACCGCCGCCCAGCACGAGGTCGCCCGACACGTCGCCGCCCGTCGAGGTCGCGCGCAAGCCGCGCACCGCAAGCACGCCGGCCGTTGGCGAGGACAGCCGCGCCTCCGCCACGACGTCGCGCAGCGCCGGCAACCCGGTGCGCGACAGCGCCGACAGCGCGGCAAGCTGCGGCGCCCGCAGCGACACCGCGAGGTCGAGCGCGCCGCCGCCCTGGCCACCCGGCTGGCCGTGCAGCCCGACCCCGCCGCGCAGCGTCGCCACCGCGTCCGCGCCGCTGGCGGTAAGGTCGACCGGCAGCGCCGCGCCCGCGCCCGCCCACGGCCCCACCGTGCCGTCCAGCGCCAGCGCCGCACCACCCAGCGCACCGCGCAGCGCGACTCGGGTCGCGCTGCGCGCGTCGCGCTGCTCGATGTTGGCGGAGGACAGGCTCAGCCCGTCGCGCAGCGCACCCAGGTCGGACGCTCCGGCGGTGAGCGACACCGCCGACACCGCCGGCGGCCCGCCCGGCGCGGCGCCCACCCGGCCGTCCAGGCGCAGCCCGCGCACCGGCGGCAACTTCGCGTGCGGGAACAGCGGGTTCAGCGCCGCGAGGTCGGCCACCGCGCCGTGCAGCGCGAAGTCGTAGCCGCCGTCGCGCGTCACCCCGCCCTTCGCCTGCACGCTGTCGCCGCCTGGCGTGGACAGCGTCACGTCGACCGGCCAGGGCGCATCCGAGGCCGGGGCGCGGGCGCTCGCGTCGGCGGCGGCCCTGGGCGGACGGGTGCCCTCCGGCGTGGCGATCGCCGCCAGCGTGCCGGTGTCGGCCTCCAGCGCGAACGGCGCCCCGTCGTACGCCAGGCTGGCGCTCACGTGCAGCGCGGACGCGCCCTCGGTGGCCTGCAGCGACACCAGCGACAGCGTGGTGGCCCCGGCGCCGGCGCCGATGCCGGCCCAGGTGACGCGGCCGTCGGTGATGCGGATCGCGCGCACGTCGAGCGGGCGCGCCCGGCGCTCCGGCGCGGCCTGCTCCGGCCCGGCGAGAGTCGCCCCTTGCGCCGGACTTTGCGCCGGAGTTTGTACTTCCTGGGGCGTGAACACCCAGTTCGGGCCGGACGCGGTGCACTCCAGCAGCAGGTCGGGGCCGTCCAGCACCAGGCTCGACACCTCGATCCGCCCCGCCAGCAGCGCCGTCAACGAGAACCGCGCCGCCAGGCTGCGCGCCGTCACCATCTGCGGCCGAGAGCCGCCCGGGAGGTTGGCCAGCGCCACGCCCTGCGCGACGAAGCCCGGCTGCGGCAGCAGGGCGAGGCGCAGCGGGCCGTCGAGCGACAGCGCCCGGCCGGTGGCGCGCAGCACCGCCGCCTCCACCCGCGGCTTGAGGCTGGCAGGGTCCAGGCTGCGCCACGCCAACGCTGCGGCGGCCCCGGCCACGACCAGGATCGTCGTCACGGCGATGACCGCGATCCGCACGGTTCGTTGCATGGCGGACTCCTTCGTCAGGCATTTCGGGGAGGGCACGGCAAGCAAGCAAGGCTGGGCTCTGCCCAGACCCGCCAAAGGCCAAGGCCTCTGGACACCGATTTACTTAGACAAGTGGATTCCAAAGGCGAGCCTCTGGCGGAGTTTGAGGCGGAGTCTCAACCTTGCCTTCCTTACCCCTCGCGCGCTTCCGTCCGCCCCCGGTGCAGCCGCGGCTCCGGCGTCGGCGGCGCCGTGAACCCCAGCAGCCGGAAGCTGTCGCGCATGTGCGGCGGCAGCGGGGCGGCGACGTCGAGCGTGCCGCCCGCCGGGTGCGGCACCGACAGGCTGCGCGCGTGCAGGTGCAGCTTCATCGCCAGGCCCTCGACGTGCAGCTTCTTGTCCTCCTCCTGCGGACCGTATTTCGGGTCGCCGACGATCGGCGTGCCCAGCGCCTCGCAGTGCACCCGGAGCTGGTGCGTGCGCCCGGTCAGCGGCTGCAGCTCCAGCCAGGCGAGCTTGCGCCCCGCCGCCTCCAGGGTGCGGTAGTCGGTGAGCGCGCTGGCCGCGTCCTCGTCGTCGCGCTCCGCGGCCGAGGTCAGCGCGCCCGGGCCGGAGCCGAGCCGGATCAGCGGCATGTCCACCCTGCCCTCCTGCGGGCTCGGGCGGCCGTGCACCACCGCCCAGTACGTCTTGCGCACGTGGCGGGTGCGAAACGCCGCCGCGAGCTTCGCCGCCGACGCGGCGCCGCGCGCCAGGATCAGCACCCCCGACGTGTCGCGGTCCAGGCGGTGCACCAGCTTGGGCTTGCCGCCGTCGCCCCACGTCCCGCCGCGGAGCCCGTCGAGCATCCCGTCGAGGTGGCGGGTGATCCCGGGGCCGCCCTGCACCGGCAGGCCCCACGGCTTGTCCAGCACGATGACGTGGTCGTCGCGGTAGACCACCATGCGTTCGAGTTCGCGCACCACGCGCTCGTCCACCACGGGCACCGGCTTGGGCGCGGGGCCGGCGGGCAGCGGGGGGACGCGCACTGCCTGGCCGGGCAGCAGGCGCGTCGAGCCCTCCACCCGGCCGCCGTCGACGCGCACCTGGCCGGTGCGGCAGAGCTTCTGCATTGCGGCCTGGGTGATGTGGGGGAAGTGGCGGCGGAACCAGCGGTCCAGGCGGATGTCGGCCTCGTCCTCGGCCACGGTCTGGATGCTGACGCTCATCGGCAGGGGTCCTGGAAGGAAGACAGCAAGGCCAAGGGCTCTGCCCCATGGCTTAGAAGCGGGGACCCGCCAAGGGGAGCCCCCCTGGACCGGCTTCACTTCAGTAAGTGTTTCCAAAGGCGAGCCTTTGGCGGGGTCCAGGGGCAGAGCCCCTGGCCTTGCTTATCACGCCCCCGTCCCGTCGCGCAGCGCCGCCCAGTGCGCCAGCCTGCGCGCGACCTCGCGCTCGAAGCCGCGGTCCTTCGGCTGGTAGTAGGTGGCCCGGCCCAGCCCCGGCGGGAAGTAGTCCTGCCCGGAGAACGAGTCCGCCGTGTCATGGTCGTAGCGGTAGCCCTCGCCGTAGCCGAGGTCGCGCATCATCCGCGTCGGCGCGTTCAGGATGTGCGCCGGCGGCGCCAGGCTGCCGGACGCGCCCGCCGCGGCCTGCGACGCCTTGTGCGCGGCATACAGCGCGTTGGATTTGGGCGCGGTGCCCAGGTAGACGATCGCCTGCGCCAGGCACAGCTCGCCCTCCGGGCTGCCCAGCCGCTCCCACGCGTCCCAGGCGGCCAGCGCCTGCACCAGCGCCTGCGGGTCGGCCAGCCCGATGTCCTCCGACGCGAAGCGCACCAGGCGGCGGGCGACGTATCGCGCGTCCTCGCCGCCGGCCAGCATCCGCGCGAACCAGTACAGCGCGGCGTCCGGGTCCGAGCCGCGCAGCGACTTGTGCAGCGCGGAGATCAGGTTGAAGTGCTCGTCGCGGTCGCGGTCGTACAGCGCCGCGCGCCGGCTCAGCAGCGCGGCCAGCCCCTTCGGACCGAGCGGCTCGCCCGGCTCCAGCGCCAGCACCTGCTCGGCCATGTTCAGCAGGTAGCGTCCGTCGCCGTCCGCCATCGCGCGCAGGCTGGCGCGCGCCGGCCCGTCCAGGCGCAGCGCGGTGCCGCCCTCCGCCTCGGCGCGGGCCAGCAGACGCTCCATCGCCGCGTCGTCCAGGCGGCGCAGCACCATCACCTGGCAGCGCGACAGCAGCGCGCCGTTCAGGGTGAAGGACGGGTTCTCCGTCGTGGCGCCGACCAGCACGATGGTGCCGTCCTCGACCACGGGCAGGAAGGCGTCCTGCTGCGCGCGGTTGAAGCGGTGGATCTCGTCGACGAACAGCAGCGTGGCGCGGCCGGCCTCGCGCAGCCGGGCGGCGGCGTCGAACACCCGGCGCAGCTCGGCCACGCCGGCGAAGGTGGCGGAGACCTGCATGAAGCCCAGCCCGGCTGCCTCGGCCAGCAGGCGCGCCACCGTGGTCTTGCCCACGCCGGGCGGGCCCCACAGGATCATGCTGGCGAGGCTGCCTCGCGCCAGCATCCGCGACACCGCGCCCGCGGGGCCGAGCAGCCCCTCCTGCCCCACCACCTCGTCCAGCCGGCGCGGGCGCAGACGCTCGGCGAGCGGCGCCGGGCCGGCGGCCGGGACGCCCGCCGCGCGGGGGTCCGCCGCGGCGAACAGGTCGGGCGGGTCCTGTCGCACGGCCATCACACGGCTCTCCCACGGCGGCCCGGCCGTGCCACCCGCGGCGCCTGTGGCGACAGGCCCGCGCAGGCCCGGCTCGGCCGGATCGCCGGGTCTGTAGGCTGCGGGCGGAGGTGTGCGGCGCGGGCACGCAGGCCAGCTATCTGCCTCGCGGCCGCATATCGATTGCAACCCGTTCCGTCGTCGCGCATTCACTTCCTCGCGCAGCCAGGCATTGAGGCGGACCAAGGTTCCACCGCGACGGCCAGGAGACCGCAACCGAAACGGAAGGATGACCTGAATGGCTTACCGCTTCACCACCACACTAGGCGCCGCTGCCCTGGCTCTTGGCTGCATGAGCCTGGTGCTGGCGTCGGCGCAGGAGGCGGCCACCCCGTCCTCGCCCGCAGTCGCGGACACCGACAGCAGCCCCGCCGTGCACCCGATGCACCACGCCGCGATGCATCCCGGTGCGTCCGAGGGCACCGGCATGGCGCATCACAAGATGCACGGCAAGATGCACGGCGAAATGATGCATTCGAAGATGATGCACGGCCACATGGGCGGCGCGGCGAAGGGCGAGGGCATGGGCTCGCAGGCCGTTCGCTCGCAGGACATGGGGACCGACGCCCTGAACAACCAGAGCTTGCAGGCCGCGCAATCGAACTCGGCCTTCACCCCGAAGGCGGACGGCGCCACCCCGGCGCCGGGCAAGATGGGCATGCACGGCAAGATGATGCACGGCTCGATGGGCAAAGCCTCGATGGACGACGGGTCGATGGGCAGCACCGGCGGCACGGGCTCGATGAGCAACGGTTCCATGGACAATGGCGCCATGAACAACACGGGCGCGATGGGCAGCGGCGCGATGGGCGGCGGCTCTATGGGCAGCACGGGCTCGATGGGTGGCGGCTCCATGGGCGGCGGCGCGATGGGCGGCACCGCAAAGCCCTGAGGCTCCTGGCGGGTCGTCCTCTGACGACCCGCCTCTGTTGCGGCACGGCGGATACGAGAAGGGCCGGAGCATCTGCTCTGGCCCTTCTTTCGTTTGGGACTGAGGCAAGCAAGGTTGAGGCTCTACCTCAAACTCCGCCAGGGGGAGTCCCCCTGGACCGGCTTTACCTTAGTAAATCGGTGTCCAGAGGCCTTTGGCGGGTCTGGGCGTAGCTGCCAAAGGTTCCGACGATCCTCTTGGATCGTTGGAATGGCAGCGGAGGGAGAGCCCAACCTTGATTTCTTCCGGGCCGTCGGTATCAGGCCTCATCGGCCTCGGAGAACTGCTCCGGCCGCGGCCCGCTGTCCTGTCCCTTGGCGCCGGGGTCACGATCCACCAGCTCGATCACCGCCATGTCGGCGGCGTCGCCGTAACGCATCCCCGCCTTCATCACCCGGCAGTAACCGCCGCTGCGGGTGCGGTAGCGCTCCGCGATGGTGCCGAACAGCTTGGCGACGATCACGTCGTCGCGGAGCTGCGCGTAGGCCTGGCGGCGGGCGTGCAGGCCGCCGCGCTTGCCGAGCGTGATCAGCTTCTCCGCAACCGGGCGAAGCTCCTTCGCCTTGGGCAGGGTGGTGGTGATCTGCTCGTGCTTGATCAGCGCGTGCGCCATGTTGCGAAACATCGCCAGGCGATGAGTAGAGGTCACGTTCAGCTTCCGACCGGCAACACCGTGTCGCATCGTCTATACTCCTGCCGCCGGTTGGATCAGAAAGGCTCGTCGAGACGCTTGGCCAGGTCCTCGATGTTCTCGGGCGGCCAGCCGGACACCGCCATGCCGAGGGCGAGGCCCATGTTGGTCAGGACCTCCTTGATCTCGTTCAGCGACTTGCGGCCGAAGTTCGGGGTGCGGAGCATCTCCTGCTCCGTCTTCTGCACCAGATCGCCGATGTAGACGATGTTGTCGTTCTTCAGGCAGTTCGCGCTGCGCACCGACAGCTCCAGCTCGTCGACCTTGCGCAGCAGGTTGCGGTTGAACGGCAGGTCGTCATGGATCTCCTCCAGGCGGGCCTGCTGCGGCTCGTCGAAGTTGATGAACAGGGCGAGCTGGTCCTGCAAGATGCGGGCTGCGAGCGCCACGCTGTCCTCCGGCGTGACCGCGCCGTTGGTCTCGACCTGGAGCACGAGCTTGTCGTAGTCGGTGACCTGGCCCACACGGGTCTGCTCGACCTTGTAGGAGACGCGGCGCACCGGGGAGTAGATGCTGTCCACCGGGATCAAACCGATCGGCGCGTCCTCGGGCCGGTTCACCGACGCCGGGTCATAGCCGCGGCCGAGCTGCACCGTCAGCTCCATGTTCAGCTTGATGCCGTCGTCGAGCGTGCAGATCACCAGGTCGGGGTTCATCACCTCGATGTCGTGGCCGGTCTGGATCTGGCCGGCGCGGACCTCTCCCGGGCCGGTCGCGGTCAGCGTCATGCGGCGCACCTGGTCGCCGTGCATCCGCAGGGCGAGCTGCTTGATGTTGAGCACGATGTCGGTGACGTCCTCGCGCACGCCGGGGATCGAGCTGAACTCGTGCAACACGCCGTCGATCTGCACCGCGGTCACGGCGGCGCCCTGCAGCGAGGACAGCAGGATGCGGCGGATCGCGTTGCCGAGCGTCATGCCGAAGCCGCGCTCCAGCGGCTCCGCGACCACGGTGGCGACCCGCGACGGGTCGGAGCCCGGCTCGACCTCAAGCTTCTCCGGCTTGATCAGCGACTGCCAGTTTCTCTGGATGACCACTACTTCGCCTCATTCATGGCATCGGACGGGACGCGCGATGGCGCAGCCCGCCCGGAAAACGAAACGGCGCCGCCAGGACGTGCCCTGGCGGCGCCAACTCCCTCGGCCGAGCCTCAGACGCGGCGGCGCTTGCGCGGACGGCAGCCGTTGTGCGGCACCGGCGTGGTGTCGCGGATCGAGGTGACGGCGAAGCCCACGGTCTGCAGGGCGCGCAGCGCGCTCTCGCGGCCGGAGCCGGGGCCGTTGACCTCGATCTCCAGCGTCTCCATGCCATGCTCGCGCGCCTTCTTGCCGGCATCCTCCGCGGCGACCTGGGCGGCATACGGCGTGGATTTGCGGCTGCCCTTGAAGCCCTGGGTGCCGGCCGACGACCAGGCGATGGTGTTGCCCTGCGCGTCGGTGATGGTGATCATCGTGTTGTTGAACGTCGCCGCGACATGCGCCACGCCGGAGCTGATGTTCTTGCGCTCCTTGCGGCGGGGCCGCGAGGTGCCGGAGGCCGGTTTCGCCATGGTGCTGGTATCCTAAGGTCGGGTGCAGCCAGGCCTGACGCACGAAGCGGGGCGGACGCACAAGGCGCGGCAGGCGGTCTGCCGAAACGATGGGGTGGAAGCAGGCCGAAGTCCTACTTCGTGACCTTCTTCTTGCCGGCAATCGCGACCGCCTTGCCCTTGCGGGTGCGGGCGTTGGTGTGGGTGCGCTGGCCACGCACCGGCAGGCCGCGGCGGTGGCGCAAGCCGCGGTAGCAGCCGAGGTCCATCAGGCGCTTGATGTTCATCGCGACCTCGCGTCGCAGGTCGCCCTCGACGCGCAGGTCGCGGTCGATATACTCGCGGATGCGCAGCACCTCATCGTCGGTGAGCTGGTTCACGCGGCGCTCTGCCGGGATGCCCAGCGTCGTGCAGATGGTCTGGGCCCGGGTCGGCCCGATGCCGTAAATGTAGCGGAGGCTGATGACGACCCGCTTGTTGGTCGGGATGTTCACGCCGGCAATACGCGCCACGCTGTCGCTCCTCGGGCCGGCGAGCGCGCCGGACTACTTGGTCAATGGATTGGCCCGCCTGGACGCGAGGGCCTCAAACGGCAGGGGCGGCCACCGGTGGGAGGCCGCCAAGGGCGCGAACTATACTGCCGGCCGCCCCCAAGTCAACGCACCGCGGTCAAACCTGCGTGATCGGTGCCGCGCCGCCTGTCGCGTCGAGCAGGGCGGTGATCCCGGCGGTGACGTCGTCCATCTCCGCCATGCCGTCGACCTGGTGCAGGGCGCCGAGCGCGCGGTAGTGCGGCAGGATCGGCGCCGTCTGGCGGGCGTACACTCCCAGGCGGGCGGCGACGGTCTCGCGGGTGTCGTCGGGGCGGCGGACGAACCGCGTCTCCCCGCACACGTCGCACACGCCGGCCACGGCGGTCGGCTTGAAGCTGTCGTGGTAGCTGGCGCCGCAGCCCGCGCAGGTGAAGCGGCCGGCGATGCGCTCGACCAGGGCGGGGTCGTCGACCTTCAGCTCGATCACCGCGTCGAGCCGCTTGCCCAGGCGGGCGAGCAGGGCGTCGAGCGCCTCCGCCTGCGGCACGGTGCGGGGAAAGCCGTCGAGAATGAAGCCGCGCGCGCAGTCCGGCTGCTGCAGGCGGTGCTCCAGCATGTCGATGATCAGCGCGTCCGAGACGAGCTGGCCCGACGCCATGATCGCCTTTGCCTTGCGCCCGAGATCGCTGCCTGCGGCGACCTCGGCGCGCAGCATGTCGCCGGTGGCGATCTGCATCACGCCGTAGCGCTGCTCCAGGCGCTTGGCCTGGGTGCCCTTACCCGCGCCGGGCGGGCCGAGGAGGATCAGGTTCACCGGCGCGCGCCCCTCGTCTTCTGCTTGCGGATCAGGCCGTCATACTGGTGGGCGAGCAGGTGGGACTGGATCTGCACCACCGTGTCCATGGTGACGGAGACGATGATCATCAGGCTGGTGCCGCCGAACGAGAACGGCACGCCGTAGCGGCTGATCAGGATTTCCGGCAGCAGGCACACCGCCACCAGGTAGAGCGCACCGATCGTGGTCAGCCGCGTCAGCACGGTGTCGAAGTAGCGCGCCGTGTTGCTGCCGGGTCGGATGCCGGGGATGAATCCGCCGTATTTCTTCAGGTTGTCTGCCGTTTCCTCCGGGTTGAACACCACTGCGGTGTAGAAATACGAGAAGAAGATGATCATTCCCGCGTAGCCGATCATGTAGAGCGGCTGTCCATGGGCGAAGGCGGTGCCGATGGTGCCGAGCCAACCGGAGCTTTCGCCGGAGAAGCCCGCGATCGTCGCCGGGATCAGCAGGATCGAGCTGGCGAAGATCGGCGGGATCACGCCGGCGGTGTTGACCTTGAGCGGCATGTGCGTGGAGTCGCCGCCGAACATGCGGCTGCCGACCTGGCGCTTGGGGTATTGCACGACGACGCGGCGCTGGGCGCGCTCCATAAACACGATGAACGCGATCACCGCGGCGGCGACGATCAGGAACAGCACGATGAACACGGGCGACAGCGCGCCGGTGCGGCCGAGCTCCAGCAGGTTGCCGAGCGCATTGGGCAGGTTGGCGACGATGCCCGCGAAGATGATCAGCGACTGGCCGTTGCCGACACCGCGCGCGGTGATCTGCTCGCCCACCCACATCAGGAACATCGTGCCGCCCACCAGCGTCACCACGCTCGACAGGCGGAAGAACGCACCGGGGTCGATCACCGCCGGCCCGGCCGCGCCGTGCATGGACTCCAGGCCGACAGAGATGCCGTACGCCTGGAACAGGGCGATCAGCACGGTCAGGTAGCGCGTGTACTGGTTGAGCTTCTTGCGGCCGCTCTCGCCCTCCTTCTTGAGGGTCTCGAGCTGCGGCACCGCGGCGGACATGAGCTGAATCACAATGGACGCGCTGATGTAGGGCATGATGTTAAGCGCGAACACGGTCATGCGGCCCAGCGCGCCGCCGCTGAACATGTCGAACATGCCCAGGATGCCGCCGCTGTGCTGCGCCATCATCTCGCCCATCACGCCGGCATCGACACCAGGGACGGGGATGTAGGTGCCGACGCGGTAGACGATCAGCGCGGCCAGGGTGAACCACAGGCGCTTCTTCAGCTCGGTGGCCTTGGAAAAGGTGCCGAGGCTGAGATTGGAGGCGATCTGCTCGGCCGCGGAGGCCATGGATGTTTCCCCTTGGGCGGCCGACACCACAGAAAATTCTAGCAGAAAGCAAGGCCAGGGCTCTGCCCTGAACCCCCAAGGAGACCCCCCCTGGACTGGCCTTCCTTCAGTAAAGCCGGTCCAGGGGCGGCTCGCCCCTGGCGGGTCTGGGCAGAGCCCAGCCTTACTTGCTACGCCGCAGGCGCGTCCGGCACGCGCGCCGCAACCGTCGTGGTGACGGTGCCGCCCGCCGCCTGCACCGCCGCCACGGCGGCCGCGGACGCCCCCGACACGGTGATGGTCAGGGCCCGCGAAAGCTCGCCCATAGCCAGCAGCCGCACGCCGTTCATCTTGCCGGTGCGCACCAGGCCGGCGCTGCGCAGAGTGTCCTCGGTGATCGGCTGCGAGGCGTCGAGCTTGCCGCTGTCGATCGCCTTCGACAGAGCGCCGAGGTTGATCGGCGCATACTCCTTGCGTGTCGGATTGGAGAAGCCGCGCTTGGGCAGCCGGCGGTAGATCGGAAGCTGCCCGCCCTCGAAGCCGTTCAGCGACACGCCCTCACGCGCCTTCTGGCCCTTGACGCCCTTGCCGGAGGTCTTGCCCTTGCCGGAGCCGATACCGCGGCCGAGGCGCTTGAACTTGGACCTTGCCTTCGGGTTGTCGCGCAGATCGTTGAGCTTCATCTCAGTCCTCCACCTTGATCAGGTGAGCGACCTTGCGGATCATCCCCCGCACGGAGGGCGTGTCCTCAAGCTCGCTGGTGCGGCGCAGCTTGTTCAGGCCGAGCCCGATCAGCGTTGCCTTCTGCCCTGGCTTGCGCCCGATCGGCGAGCCCGTCTGCACGAGGCGAACACGCTTGCCCGGAATAGCGTTGGTGTCAGACATCGGCGCCCGCCTCCGCCACGCCGGACTCCAGGGCACTGGCATCGCGCTTGCCCAGGATGTCCGTGACCTTCTTGCCGCGGCGGTTGGCCACGGAGCGCGGGCTGGCGCAGTTGGCCAGCGCGTCGAAGGTGGCCTTGACCATGTTGTGCGGGTTGCGGCTGCCGAGCGACTTGGCCACCACGTCGTTGATGCCCAGCGTCTCGAACACGGCGCGCATCGGACCGCCGGCGATGATGCCGGTGCCGGCCTCGGCCGAGCGCAGCACGACCTTGCCGGCGCCGTAGTGCCCGAAAGAGTCGTGGTGCAGCGTGCGCCCTTCCTTCATCGGCACCCGGATCATGGTGCGCTTGGCGCGTTCGGTCGCCTTGCGGATCGCCTCGGGAACCTCGCGCGCCTTGCCCGCGCCGAAGCCGACGCGGCCCTTCTGGTCGCCGACGACCACCAGGGCGGCAAAGGCGAAGCGGCGACCACCCTTCACCACCTTGGCTACCCGGTTGATGGTGACCAGCTTGTCGATGATGTCGTCGCCGCCCTCGCGGTCGCGACCATGACCGCCGCCGCCGGAGCGGCCGTCTCTCGCCTCACGTGCCATGCGATGGCCCCCTAGAACGCCAGACCGCCCTCTCGGGCGGCCTCGGCCAGCGCCTTGACGCGGCCGTGATACAGATACGAGCCGCGGTCGAACACCACCTGCGTCACGCCCGCTGCCGCCGCGCGCTCGGCCACCAGCTTGCCAACGGCCGCCGCCGCGTCCTTATCGGCGCCGGTGCGGAGCTGTTCGCGCAGGTCGCGGTCCAGGCTCGACGCGGCAGCGAGCGTGCGCCCGCCGACGTCGTCGATGATCTGGGCGTAGATGTGCTTGCCGGAGCGGAATACCGACAGGCGCGGCCGCAGTCCCGCCTTCTTGCGGAGCTGGAAGCGGAGACGCTCGCGCCGCCGCTCCCGAAGATCGCGTTGAGCGCTCATTATTTCTTCTTGCCTTCCTTGCGGCGGACGACCTCGTTGTCGTAGCGCACGCCCTTGCCCTTGTATGGCTCGGGCGGCCGGAAGCCGCGGATCTCGGCGGCGACCTGGCCCACCAAGCGCTTGTCGACGCCGGCGACCGCGATCGCCGTCGGACGCGGCGTGGTGATCGTGATCCCCGCCGGCACCGGGAACACCACGTCGTGCGAGAAGCCGAGGTTGATCACCAAGTTCGGGCCCTGCACCGCGGCGCGAAAGCCGGTGCCGGTGATCTCCAACGTCTTGGTGTAGCCCTTGCTCACGCCCTCGACCATGGCGGCGACCAGGGCGCGCGTGGTGCCCCACATCATCCGCGACTGCGCGGCGTTGGACTTGGGCACCACGGTGACGCGGTTGTCCTCGACCGTGGTGGTGACGTGCTGGGTGAGCGCCAGCGTCAGCTCGCCGAGCTTGCCCTTCGCGGTGAGGATGTCGTTGGCGATCGCCACCTGGACGCCGGCGGGGATCTCGACCGGATACTTGCCTACGCGTGACATCTGCGTCCCCTCAGAACACGCGGCATAGGACTTCGCCGCCGACATTGGCGGCGCGGGCCTCTGCATCGCTGAGCACGCCGCGTGGCGTCGACAGGATCGACACGCCAAGCCCGGCGTAGACGCGCGGCAGCTCCTTGATCTTGGAATACACGCGGCGGCCCGGCTTGGAGACGCGGTGGATCTCCTTGATGACCGGCTCGCCCTCGTTGTACTTCAGCTCGATGCGGAACTGCGCCACGCCGGCGCGCAGCTCCTCGGAACTGTAGCCACGGATGTAGCCTTCGCGGCGCAGCGCCTCGAGCACGTTGCCGCGCAGCTTGGACGCCGGCGCCACGCAGGACGAGTGGCGCGCGTGCTGGGCGTTGCGGATGCGGGTGAGCATGTCGCCCACCGGATCGGACATCGACATCTGCGGCTCCTACCAGCTTGCCTTGACCAGGCCGGGAATGGCCCCGGCGCTGCCCAGGTCGCGCAGCGCGATGCGCGACATCCTGAACTTGCGGTAGTTGGCGCGCGAGCGTCCGGTAACCTCGCAGCGTAGCCGGACGCGGATGCGCGCGCCATTGCGCGGCAGCTCGGCCAGCTTCAGCGACGCCTCGAAGCGGTCTTCGACCGGCAGCGTGCGGTCCATCACCACGTCCTTGAGCGTCTGGCGCTTGGACAGGTCGCGCTTGGCCATCCTCTCGCGCTTCTTATTGCGATTGACGGCAGAGGTCTTCGCCATGGGCTGTCCATCCTCCGGAACCTGCGGGGCGCGCCCCGCCGTTTTCCAACATGCTCGACGCCGTGGCGTCACACGCGGCGTGCCCCTGGGGGCAGGCCGTACTCTCAAGCGGTCAGGCTGCGGCTGCGGCCGGGGCGACAATCGCGAACGGGATGTCGAACGCACGCAACAGCGCCTTGGCCTCGACGTCGGTCCTCGCCGTGGTGACGAAGACGATGTCCATGCCGCGCACCGTGTCCACCTTGTCGTAGTTGATCTCGGGGAACACGATCTGCTCCTTCATGCCCATCGCGAAGTTGCCGCGGCCGTCGAAGCCCTTCGCGTTGTCCAGGCCGCGGAAGTCGCGCACGCGCGGCATCGCGATGGTCACCAGGCGGTCGAGGAACTCGTACATCCGGGTGCGGCGTAGCGTCACCTTGGTGCCGATCGGCAGGCCTTCGCGGATCTTGAAGCCGGCGATCGCCTTCTTGGCCACCGTCTTCACCGGCTTCTGCCCGGCGATCAGCGTCAGCTCAGCTACCGCGGCATCGAGCTTCTTCTGGTCGCCGGCGGCCTCGCCGACGCCCATGTTGATGACGATCTTCTCCAGGCGCGGCACCTGCATCGGGTTCTTGTAGCCGAACTCCTGCTGCATCGAGGCGCGGATGGTGTCGAGGTAGCGCTGCTGCAGGCGCGGGCGCACGATCGCCGGCTTCTCTGGCGCGGGCGTCTCGTTGGTCTGCTCTGTCTCGCTCATCGCCTCAGCCCTCGATCACGTCGCCGGTGGCCACGGCCACGCGAACCTTGCTGCGCGCGCCGTCGCTACCCTGGATCACGCGGAAGCCGACACGGGTCGGCTTGTCAGTCTTCGGGTCGACCAGCATCACGTTGGACAGGTGGATGGTCGCCTCGCGCTCGACGATGCCGCCCGGCTGTCCCGCGCCCTGCGCCTTGGTGTGGCGCTTGGCGATGTTAACGCCCTGGACGACCGCGCGGTTCTCCTTGGGCAGGACCTGCAGCACCTCACCGCGCTTGCCGCGGTCAGCGCCGGAAATGACGACGACGCGGTCGCCCTTGCGAATGCGCGCGGCCATCACAGCACCTCGGGGGCGAGCGAGATGATCTTCATAAACTTCCTGGCACGCAACTCGCGCACCACCGGCCCGAAGATGCGGGTGCCAATCGGCTCCTGCGCCTTGTTGATCAGCACCGCCGCGTTGCGGTCGAAGCGGATTGCCGAGCCGTCCGGGCGGCGCACCGGGAACGCTGTGCGCACGATCACCGCCTGGTGCACGTCGCCTTTCTTCACCTTGCCGCGCGGGATCGCCTCCTTGATGGAGACGACGATTACGTCGCCGACCGAGGCGGTCTTGCGCTTGGAGCCGCCGAGCACCTTGATGCACTGCACGCGGCGCGCGCCGGAGTTGTCGGCGACGTCAAGGTTGGATTCGACCTGGATCATCTAGCGGCTCCTCACGCCTGCGGCTGTTCGGCGTGCGCGCCATGCTCGGCGATCGCGGCCGCAGCCTCCGGCGTGACCTGGACGTCGAGCCCAGCCGCCTGGTCGGCTGCGATGGCGCCCGCCGCCGCCTCGATCACGTCGGCATCGAGCCCGCCGAGCACCGCGCCGTTGCGCTGCACCACAGTCCAGGTCTTGCGCTTGCTGATCGGCGCACACTCGACGATGCGCACGAGGTCTCCCTCGCGGCACTCGTTGTGCTCATCGTGCGCCGCATACTTCTTCGAGCGGCGGATGAACTTCTTATAGAGCGGGTGCATGATGCGCCGGGAAACCAGGACAGTGATGGTCTTCTCCATCTTGTCGCTGGTCACCCGCCCGGTCAGGACGCGTCTCGGCATGACGCCTCTCCCCTCAGGACTTGACCGCAGCAGGCCGCGCCTGCTGGGTCTGGCCAAGTTGCGTTTGAATCGTCTTCAGCCGGGCGATGTCGCGGCGCACGATGCGCGCATGGCCCATGCCCTCCTGCTGGCCCGTGGCGCGCTGGAAGCGCAGGTTGAACTGCTCCCGGCGCAAGTCGAGCAGCATGGTGTCCATCTCGTCGGGCGTCTTGGCCCGGATGTCGGACGGCTTGGTCATGTCATGCGTCTCCGATGCGGGTGACGAACTTCACCTTGATCGGCAGCTTCGCAGCGCCGAGCTGCAACGCCTCGCGCGCCAGTTCCGGCGAGACGCCGTCGATCTCGAACATCATCCGGCCCGGCTTGACGCGCGCCACCCAAAACTCCGGCGAGCCCTTGCCGGAGCCCATGCGCACCTCGGCCGGCTTGGTCGACACCGGAACGTCCGGGAAGATGCGTATCCATACGCGGCCGGCGCGCTTCATCGCGCGGGTGATGGCGCGTCGCGCCGCCTCGATCTGGCGCGCGGTCACCCGCTCCGGCTCCAGCGCCTTGAGGCCGTAGGTGCCGAAGTTCAGCGTGGTGCCGCCCTTGGCAAGGCCGTGGATGCGGCCCTTGTGGGCCTTGCGGAACTTGGTCCGCTTGGGGGAGAGCATGTCTTCTCGTCCTTAGCGCTGCGGCGCCTGTTCGGCGGCCCGGCGGTCCTGCGCGGTCGGATCGTTGGTCATGATCTCGCCCTTGAAGATCCATACCTTGACGCCGCACGTGCCATACGTGGTCTTGGCCGTCGCCACGCCGAAATCGATGTCGGCGCGCAACGTGTGCAGCGGCACCCGGCCCTCGCGGTACCACTCGGTGCGCGCGATCTCCGCGCCGCCGAGACGGCCGCCGCAATTGATGCGGATGCCCTGCGCGCCGAGACGCATCGCCGACTGCACAGCGCGCTTCATCGCACGGCGGAAGGCGACGCGACGCTCAAGCTGCTGGGCAATGTTCTCGGCCACCAGCGTCGCGTCGATCTCCGGCTTCCTGATCTCGACGATGTTGAGCTGCACCTCGGACTTCGCCATCTTGGCAAGATCCTTGCGCAGGTTCTCGATGTCCTGGCCCTTCTTGCCGATCACCACGCCGGGGCGCGCCGCATAGATCGTCACCCGCGGCTTCTTCGCAGGACGCTCGATCACCACGCGAGAGACGCCAGCGCCAGACAGCTTCTTACGCAGATGGGCGCGCAGCTTGATGTCCTCGTGCAGCAGTCGCGCGTAATCGGTGCCGGCGTACCAGCGGCTGTCCCAGGTGCGGTTGATGCCGAGCCGCAGCCCGATCGGATTGACCTTGTGTCCCATGGATCAGGCCGCCTTCTGCTCTGTATCGTCGCCGGGGCCGCTCGTGGTGGAGGGAGGCGCGCCACGCGGGGTACGCGGGGCTTCCTCGACCGCCGCGCGCTCGGCGACCACGATCTTGAGGTGGCTGAACCACTTCTCGATGCGCGAGGCACGGCCGCGACCGCGCGCCTGGAAGCGGCGCATCACGATCGACTTGCCGACCTCGGCGCGCGACACGACAAGCTGGTCGACGTCGAGGTGGTGGTTGTTCTCCGCATTGGCGATGGCGCTCTCCAGGACCTTCTTCACCTGCTGCGCGATGCGCCGCTTGCTGAAGGTCAACGTCGCCACCGCCGCGTTCGCCGGCTGGTTGCGGATCAGCCCGGCCACCAGGTTCAGCTTGCGCGGCGAGATGCGCATATTGCTGAGCACGGCCTGCGCCTCGGTCTCGGCCAGCTTTCGCGGAGTCTTCGGCTTGCTCATCTCAGCCCCGCTTCGCCTTCTTGTCGGCCGTGTGCCCCGTGAAGGTGCGCGTCGGCGAGAACTCGCCGAACTTGTGGCCGACCATGTTCTCGTTGACCTGCACCGGCAGGAACTTGTGGCCGTTGTAGACGCCGAAGGTCAGGCCCACGAACTGCGGCAGGATCGTCGAGCGGCGCGACCAGATCTTGATGATCTCGCTGCGCCCCGAAGCCCCGGAGTTCTCTGCCTTGTTGAGGAGGTAGCCGTCAACGAACGGGCCCTTCCAGACGGAACGCGCCATCCTACTTGCCCTTGTTGCGGCGACGGATGATCAGGCTGTCCGTGCGCTTGTTGGTCCGAGTCTTGTAGCCCTTGGTCGGCTTGCCCCACGGTGTCACCGGGTGACGGCCGCCCGAGGTGCGGCCCTCGCCGCCGCCGTGCGGATGGTCAACAGGGTTCATCACCACGCCGCGGTTGTGCGGGCGCCGCCCCATCCAGCGCGCGCGGCCGGCCTTGCCGATATGCTGGTTCATGTTGTCGGCATTGCTGACCGCGCCCACCGTCGCCATGCACTCCGCGCGCACCACGCGAAGCTCGCCCGACTGCAGCTTGATCTGCGCGTAGCCGGCGTCCTTGCCGACGAGCTGCGCATAGGTCCCGGCGGCACGCGCCACCTTGCCGCCTGCGCCCTGCTTCAGCTCGATGTTGTGCACGATGGTGCCGACCGGGATCGTCGCCAGCGGCATCGCGTTGCCCGGCTTGATGTCAACCTTCGGCCCGGAGACGACCTGGTCGCCGGCGCGCAGCCGCTGCGGCGCCAGGATGTAGGACAGCTCGCCATCCGTATACTTGATCAGGGCGATGAACGCGGTGCGGTTGGGGTCGTACTCCAGCCGCTCGACGGTTGCCGCCATGTCGTGCTTGCGGCGCTTGAAGTCGACCATGCGGTAGGTCTGCTTGTGCCCGCCGCCGCGGAAGAACGAGGTCGTGCGCCCGTGGTTGTTGCGCCCGCCCGAGTGGTGCTTGCCCTCGGTCAGGCCCTTGACCGGCTTGCCCTTCCACAGCTCGCTGCGGTCGATCAGGATCGTGCCGCGCAACGACGCAGTGACGGGATTGAAATGCCTCAGTGCCATCGCTCTGCCCTCAGGTGAGGCTTGTCGTCAGGTCGATGGTCTGACCCGGGGCAAGCTCCACATACGCCTTCTTGATGTCGGAACGCTGGCCGGGACGGCCCTTGAAGCGCTTGCGCTTGCCCTTCTGCACCAGCGTGTTGACGTTGGTGACGGTGACGCCGAACAGCGCCTGCACCGCAGCCTTGATCTCGGGCTTGCTGGCCTCCAGCGACACCCGGAACACCACCTGGTTGCGCTCGGACAGCGCCGTCGCCTTTTCCGTGATCAGCGGCGCGCGGATAATCGTGTACATCGACTCGCGCGTCATGTGCGTGGCGCGGTGCCTCGCGGCGGCGATGCGGTTCATGCCAGGCGCTCCTTCAGGCCCTCGACGGCGGCCGACGTCACCACCAGCAGGTCGTGCTGCAGGATATCGTAAACGTTCGCGCCCACGCTCGGCAGCACGTCGATGCCGGCGATGTTGCGGCTGGCGCGCAGGAAACCCGCGTCCACCAGGCGGTCAACCACCAACACCGAACCCCAGCCCAGCACCTTCAGCTTGGCCGCCAGTTCCTTGGTCTTCACGCCGCTGGTCGCGGCGTCGAGGACAACGAGCTTGCCCTCCGCCTGCTTCTGACTGAGCGCACTGATCAGGCCGAGGCGGCGCACCTTCTTCGGCAGATCATAGCCGTGATCACGCACCACAGGGCCATGCACCCGGCCGCCGGTGCGGAACTGCGGCGCGCGCAGCGAACCCTGCCGGGCGTTGCCGGTGCCCTTCTGCTTGTAGGGCTTCTTCGTGGTGCCGGAGACCTCGCCCATGCCCTTGGTGCTGTGCGTGCCGGCGCGGCGCTTGGCGAGCTGCCAGTGCACCACGCGCGCCATGATGTCGGCGCGCGGAGCCTGGGCAAAGATCTCGTCCGGCAACTCGGCGGTGCCGGCGCTGCCGTTGTCCAAGGTCCTGATGTCGATCTGCATCTCTATGCCTCCGGCTGCGCGTCGGGCGCCTCGGCCGGCGACTCGACCTGGGCGGCCGCAGTCGTCAGCAGGCCGGCCGGATACGGCGCATCGGCGTGGCGCGCCTTCTTGATCGCATCGCGCACCTGCACGTAGTCGCCCTTCGCGCCAGGCACCGCGCCGTGCACCATGATGAGGCCGCGCACCGCGTCGATGCCGGCGACCTCTAGGTTCAGCGTGGTGACGCGCTCGACACCGAGGTGGCCGGGCATCTTCTTGTTCTTGAAAGTCTTGCCCGGGTCCTGGCGATTGCCGGTCGAGCCCAGGCTGCGGTGGCTGACGGAGACGCCGTGCGAGGCTTCCAGGCCGCGGAAGTTCCAGCGCTTCATGCCGCCGGCAAAGCCCTTGCCCTTGGTGATGCCGCACACGTCGATCTTCTGCCCCACCACGAAATGCGCGGCGCTCAGCGTGGCACCGACCTCCAGCACAGCATCAAGGGAGACACGGAACTCGACCAGCCGCTTCTTCGGCTCGACCTTGACGCGGGCGAAGTGGCCGCGGTTCGGCTGGGTGACGTTCTTCACCTTTGCCTTGCCGAAGCCGAGCTGCAGAGCGGAGTAGCCGTCACGCTCCTCGGTGCGGACGTCGACCACCTGCACCTCGTCGAGGTGCAGCACGGTGACCGGCACGTGGGTGCCGTCGTTCCTGAAGATCCGGGTCATGCCCAGCTTCTTCGCGATGATCCCTGTGCGCATGGCGCGTGCCTCTCCCATCGCCTCAGAGCTTGATCTCGACGTCGACGCCGGCGGCCAGGTCGAGCTTCATCAGCGCGTCCACGGTCTGCGGCGTCGGCTCCACGATGTCGAGCAGGCGGCGGTGCGTGCGGATCTCGAACTGTTCGCGGCTCTTCTTGTCGACGTGCGGCGAGCGGTTCACCGTGAAGCGCTCGATGTGCGTCGGCAGCGGGATCGGGCCGCGCACCCGCGCGCCCGTGCGCTTCGCCGTATTGACGATCTCCTTGGTGCTGTTGTCCAGCACGCGGTGGTCGTACGCCTTCAGGCGAATGCGGATGTTCTGGTTGTCCATCGTCACTCAATCCAGTTCGGGTCAGCCCTGGCCGGTTCGGTCAGGCCAGGTTCGGAGCCGTGCAGGCGGCATGGTCAAATGACGCGGGCGCCGGAACATCTCCGGCGCCCGCAAGCAGGCCAGGTCTCAGGCCGTGATCGAGGCGACCACGCCGGCGCCGACGGTGCGGCCACCCTCGCGGATGGCGAAGCGCAAGCCCTCGTCCATGGCGATCGGCGCGATCAGCTCGACGTCCATCGACACGTTGTCGCCGGGCATCACCATCTCGGTGCCCTCTGGAAGCTGCACCACGCCGGTCACGTCTGTGGTGCGGAAGTAGAATTGCGGGCGATAATTGGTGAAGAACGGGGTGTGGCGGCCGCCCTCCTCCTTCGTCAGCACGTAGGCCTCGGCCTTGAACTTGGTGTGCGGGGTGATCGAGCCCGGCTTGGCCAGCACCTGGCCGCGCTCGACATCCTCGCGCTTGGTGCCGCGCAGCAGGGCGCCGATGTTGTCGCCGGCCTCGCCGCGGTCGAGCAGCTTGCGGAACATCTCGACGCCGGTGACGATGGTCTTCACCGTGTTCTTGATGCCGACGATCTCGACCTCGTCGCCCACGTTGACGATGCCGCGCTCTACGCGACCCGTCACCACGGTGCCACGGCCGGAGATCGAGAACACGTCCTCGATCGGCATCAGGAACGGACGGTCGATCGCACGCTCGGGCTGCGGGATGTAGGTGTCCACCGCCTCCATCAACTTGAGGATCGCCTGCTCGCCCAGCTCCGGGTTCTTGTCCTCCAGCACCATCAGCGCGGAGCCATGCACGATCGGGATGTCGTCGCCGGGATACTGGTAGGAGGACAGCAGCTCGCGCACCTCCATCTCCACCAGTTCCAGCAGCTCGGGATCGTCGACCATGTCGACCTTGTTGAGGAACACCACCAGCGCCGGCACGCCGACTTGGCGCGCCAGCAGAATGTGCTCGCGCGTCTGCGGCATCGGGCCGTCGGCGGCGGAGACCACCAAGATCGCGCCGTCCATCTGCGCGGCGCCGGTGATCATGTTCTTCACGTAGTCGGCATGGCCCGGGCAGTCGACGTGGGCGTAGTGGCGGTTCGCGGTTTCGTACTCCACGTGCGCCGTGGAGATCGTGATGCCGCGCGCACGCTCCTCGGGCGCCTTGTCGATCTGGTCATACGCCGTGAAGGTGGCGCCGCCGGCCTTGGCGAGGACCTTGGTGATCGCCGCGGTGAGCGACGTCTTGCCATGGTCGACGTGGCCAATCGTGCCGATGTTGCAGTGCGGCTTGTTCCGCTGGAATTTGGCCTTACCCATCGTCTTCTCTCCGTCGCCCGAGTTGCTTTACCAGCGGTAGTGGCTGAAGGCCTTGTTCGCCTCCGCCATCCGGTGGGTGTCCTCACGCTTCTTCACGGCCGAGCCGCGGTTGTTCACCGCGTCGAACAGCTCGTTGGAAAGACGCTCTTCCATCGTATGCTCGCCCCGCTTGCGCGAGGCGTCGATCAGCCAGCGGATCGCCAGCGCCTGGCGGCGCTCCGTGCGCACCTCGACCGGCACCTGGTAGGTGGCGCCGCCGACGCGGCGCGAGCGTACCTCGACAGCCGGCTTCACGTTGTCCAGCGCCTCGTGGAACATGCGGACCGGGTCGGCCGAGTTGCCGCCGCGCTTCTTCATCACGTCGAGCGCGCCGTACACGATGCCCTCGGCGGCGGACTTCTTGCCGTCGTACATCAGCGCATTCATGAAGCGCGTGATGACGATGTCGCCGAACTTGGGGTCCGGCAGGATCTCTCTCTTGGTGGCCTTGCGGCGACGGCTCATTCCCGGGTCCCCTTACTTCGGCCGCTTCGCGCCGTACAGCGAGCGGCGCTGCCTGCGCTTCGGCAGGCCCTGCGTGTCGAGCACGCCGCGCAGGATGTGGTAACGCACGCCGGGCAGATCCTTCACGCGGCCACCGCGGATTAGCACGACGCTGTGCTCCTGCAGGTTGTGGCCTTCGCCGGGAATGTAGCTTACCACCTCGTAGCCGTTGGTCAGCCGCACCTTGGCCACCTTGCGCAGCGCGGAGTTCGGCTTCTTCGGCGTCGTGGTGTAAACGCGCGTGCAGACGCCACGCTTCTGCGGGCAGCCTTCGAGCGCGGGCACCTTGTTGCGCTTGGCGGCCGGCTCGCGGCCCTTGGCAATCAGCTGGTTGATGGTCGGCATACGCCCTCGTTCAGGTCCTGGTCCGCACCAATCCGGGCCTGGCTCGAAGCCGTCCACCACCGCAAACAGAGGACCACGCGGCGTGGGGCGAAGCCCACCCGACGGGGTTTTGTTGGGCACACGGCCTGGGTCCACCCTACTCTGGGTCGGACGGCGCCGCGCGCTTTACTGCCAGCCAATGACGACGGCCCGAACCAAGCGTCGGGGGGTGCCGAGGGTGCGGAACCTACGTCCCACCCCCAGGCAAGTCAAGCCGCACACGGCGCCGAAAGCCTGGAAAATGCCGGGCTGCGGGCACCAGGAAAGAAAGCAAGGTTGAGGCTCTGCCTCAAACTCCGCCAAAGGCAGGCCTTTGGAATCCACTACTAAGTAAAGCCGGTCCAGGGGCGGCTCGCCCCTGGCGGGTCTGGGCGGAGCCCAGCCTTGCTGGCTTCCTTCAGCAGAACGGGGCCTGGAGCCACCTCGCCCCAGACCCCGTTCCAGCCCATCCAGTCCGCCGCGTGCCTACTCCGCGGCGCGCTCGATCGCCGGCGTGTCCTGGCGGACCACGCCGCGCGCCTGGTCGCGCCCTGCGGCGACGGCCTTGAGCTTGTTCATCACGCTGCCGGTGCCCGCCGGGATCAGGCGGCCCACGATGACGTTCTCCTTGAGCCCCATCAGGTTGTCCACCTTGCCGGCCGTGGCCGCCTCGGTGAGCACCCGCGTCGTCTCCTGGAAGGAGGCAGCGCTGATGAAGCTGTGAGTCTGCAGCGACGCCTTGGTGATGCCCTGCAGCACCGGCATCCCGACGGCCGGACGCTCGTCCTCGGCGAGGCGCTTGGCGTTCTCGCCCTCGAACTCGATCCGGTCGACGGTCTCGCCCACCAGGTAAGTCGTGTCGCCGGGCTCCATGATCTCGATCTTCTGGAGCATCTGACGGACGATGACCTCGATGTGCTTGTCGTTGATCTTCACGCCCTGCAGCCGGTACACGTCCTGGATCTCGTTCACGAGGTAGTCGGACAGCGCCTCCACCCCCATGACCTTCAGGATGTCGTGCGGCACGCGCGGCCCGTCGACCAGCGGCTCGCCACGACGCACGAAGTCGCCCTCCTGGACCGAGAGGTGCTTGCCCTTCGGGATCAGGTACTCGGTCTCCTCGCTGGTCTCGTCGTTCTTGACGATGATGCGGCGCTTCGCCTTGTAGTCCTTGCCGAACTCCACGCGGCCGTCGGTCTCCGCGATGATTGCGTGGTCCTTCGGGCGCCTCGCCTCGAACAGCTCGGCGACGCGCGGCAGGCCGCCGGTGATGTCGCGCGTCTTGCTGCCCTCGCGCGGGATGCGGGCCAGCACGTCGCCGGCCTGCACCGTGACGCCGTTCTCCACCGACAGGATCGAGTCGGGCGTGAGGAAGTAGCGCGCCTCCGCCCCGCTCGGCAGCTTGAGCACGTCGCCCTTGTCGTCCTTCACCTGGAGGCGCGGGCGCAGATCGACGCCCTTGGCCACCTGCTTGTAGTCCACTACCACGCGCGACGTGAGCCCAGTCACCTCGTCCATGCGCTCGACGATGGTGATCGAGTCGATCAGGTCGAGGTACTCCACGACGCCGGAGCGCTCGGTGATGATCGGCAGGGTGTACGGGTCCCACTCCGCCAGCTTCTGCAGGCGCGTGACCTGCGCGCCGTCGTCGACCAGCAGGCGCGCGCCGTAGGGAACGCGGAAGCGGGCGCGCTCGCGGCCCTTGTCGTCCTGCAGCACGATCTCGCAGTTTCGCGCCATCACCACGGGCACGCCCATGGAGTTCTGCACGACGTTGCGGTTGCGCACCGCGACCGTGCCCTCGTGGCTGGCCTCCACGCTGGACTGCTCGGCGCCGCGCTGCGCGGCGCCGCCGATGTGGAAGGTGCGCATGGTGAGCTGGGTGCCCGGCTCGCCGATCGACTGCGCCGCGATCACACCGACCGCCTCGCCGATGTTGACCGAGGTGCCGCGCGCCAGGTCGCGACCGTAGCAGGCGCCGCACACGCCGACGCGGCTGTCGCAGGTCAGCACGGAGCGGATCTTCATCACCTCCACGCCGGCCTGCTCGATCCGCTCGGCGATCTCCTCGTCGATCAGCGTGTTGCGCGGCGTCAGCACGGCGTTGGTGGACGGGTCGAGCGTGTCCTCCGCCGTGGTGCGGCCGAGCGTGCGCTCTGACAACGAGGAGACGACCTCGCCGCCGTCCATCACCGCGCGCACGGTCAGCCCGCGCTCGGTGCCGCAATCCTCCTCGACGATGATGCAGTCCTGCGCCACGTCGACAAGACGCCGCGTCAGGTAGCCGGAGTTTGCCGTCTTCAGCGCCGTGTCCGCGAGGCCCTTGCGGGCGCCGTGGGTGGAGGTGAAGTAGTCGAGGACCGAGAGGCCCTCCTTGAAGTTGGCGATGATCGGCTGCTCGATGATCTCGCCCGACGGCTTGGCCATCAGGCCGCGCATGCCCGCGAGCTGCTTCATCTGCGCGGGCGAGCCGCGCGCGCCGGAGTGGCTCATCATCCACACCGAATTGGTGGGCTTGCCGATCTCCTGGCGCGAGATCTCCTTCATCATCGCGGCCTGCACGTCGTCGGTGCAGCGCGACCAGGCATCGACGACCTTGTTGTAGCGCTCGCCGGCGGTGATCAGGCCGTCCTGGTACTGCTGCTCGAACTCCTTGACCTCGGTCTGCGTCTTCTCGACCAGCTCCTGCTTGGAGTCGGGGATGATCAGGTCGTCCTTGCCGAAGCTGATGCCCGCCTTGGCCGCCTGGGCGAAGCCGAGTCCCATCAGCCTGTCGGCGAAGATCACGCACTCCTTCTGGCCGCAGTGGCGGTACACCGCGTCGATCACGTCGGAGACCATCTTCTTCGTGAGCTGCTTGTTGAGCAGGCTGAACGGCACCGCGTGGTGCGCGGGCAGGATCTGCGCGATCATCATGCGACCGGGCGTGGTGACGACGAGCTGCCTGCGCTTCGTGCCGTCGGCGTCGACCACCATGATCCGCGCGCGGATCTTGTCGTGCAGGTGCAGCGCCTTGGCGGTGAGCGCGAACTCGATCTCGCCCATCGAGCCGAACGCAGGCGCGCCCTTCCGCACCAGCGTGTCGCCGTCATAGACGTCCTGGTCGGGGGTGTCGCGGAACGCCGCGGTCTCGACCGAGAGGTAGTACAACCCGAGCACGATGTCCTGGCTCGGCACGATGATCGGCTTGCCGTTCGCCGGGCTGAGGATGTTGTTGGTGCTCATCATCAGCACGCGGGCCTCCAACTGCGCCTCCAGGCTGAGCGGCACGTGCACCGCCATCTGGTCGCCGTCGAAGTCCGCGTTGAACGCCGTGCACACCAGCGGGTGGAGCTGGATTGCCTTGCCCTCGATCAGCACCGGCTCGAACGCCTGGATGCCGAGGCGGTGCAGCGTCGGCGCCCGGTTCAGCATCACCGGATGCTCGCGAATCACCTCCTCCAGGATGTCCCACACCTCGGGACGCTCCTTCTCCACCATGCGCTTGGCGGCCTTGATGGTGGTGGCGTGGCCGTACTTCTCCAGCTTGGAGTAGATGAACGGCTTGAACAGCTCGAGCGCCATCTTCTTCGGCAGCCCGCACTGGTGCAGCTTCAGCTCCGGCCCGACCACGATCACCGAGCGGCCGGAGTAGTCCACGCGCTTGCCGAGCAGGTTCTGGCGGAACCGGCCCTGCTTGCCCTTCAGCATGTCCGACAGCGACTTCAGCGGGCGCTTGTTGGCGCCGGTGATGGCGCGCCCGCGGCGGCCATTGTCGAACAGGGCGTCGACGGACTCCTGCAACATGCGCTTCTCGTTGCGCACGATGATGTCCGGCGCGCGCAGCTCGATCAGCCGCTTGAGGCGGTTGTTGCGGTTGATGACGCGGCGGTACAGGTCGTTCAGATCCGACGTCGCGAACCGGCCGCCGTCCAGCGGCACCAGCGGGCGCAGCTCGGGCGGGATCACCGGCACCACGTCCAGGATCATCCACTCGGGCTTGGAGCCGCTCTCGCTGAACGCCTCGATCAGCTTGAGGCGCTTGACCAGCTTCTTGCGCTTCGCCTCCGACGTCGTCTCCTTGAGGTCGGCGCGGAGCTGCACCTTCTCGCCGTCGGTGTCGATCTCCTTGAGCACCGACTTGATCGCCTCGGCGCCGATGCCGTAGCTGAAGTCGTCGCCGAACTCGTCCTGCTTGTCGAGGAGCTGGTCCTCGGTCAGGAGCTGGTGGCGCTTGAGGTCGGTCGCACCCGGGTCGAGCACCACGTAGCTCTCGAAGTACAGGATCTTCTCAAGCTCCTTCAGCGTGAGGTCGACCATCAGGCCAATCCGGCTGGGCAGGCTCTTGAGGAACCAGATGTGGGCGACCGGCGAGGCCAGCTCGATGTGGCCCATGCGCTCGCGGCGCACCTTCGCCAGCGTCACCTCGACGCCGCACTTCTCGCAGATGATGCCGCGGAACTTCATGCGCTTGTACTTGCCGCACAGGCACTCGTAGTCCTTGATCGGGCCGAAGATGCGGGCGCAGAACAGGCCGTCGCGCTCCGGCTTGAAGGTGCGGTAGTTGATCGTCTCCGGCTTCTTGATCTCGCCGTAGGACCAGGAGCGGATCTGCTCCGGGCTCGCCATCTGGATGCGGATCTGGTCGAAGGTGACCTGCTGGCCGGCCTGACCCAGAATCTTCATCAGCTCGTTCATGCGAACTCCCACTCGGATATTGCGGCCGGGGGCGGACCCCGGAAGGCAGCGTCAGCCAAGGCGAGCAAGGCTAGGGCTCTGCCCTGGACCCGCCAGGGGCAGCGCCCCTGGACCGGCATACATCGGGCCTGCGGCACATCTCGCCCGGGTGTGCCGCAGGCCCAAGGTCATGGTTCCAAGGGCGAGCCCTTGGCGGGGTCCAGGGGCAGAGCCCCTGGCCTTGCCTTTCTTCAGGTCAGGCTCTGGTTCAGCTCCACGTTCAGCCCCAGCGACTTCAGCTCCTTCACCAGGACGTTAAAGCTCTCCGGGATGCCCGCCTCGAAGTTGTCCTGCTCGCGCACGATCGCCTCGTAGACCTTGGTGCGGCCCGACACGTCGTCGGACTTCACCGTGAGCATCTCCTGCAGCGTGTAGGCGGCGCCGTACGCCTCCAGCGCCCACACCTCCATCTCGCCGAAGCGCTGCCCGCCGAACTGCGCCTTGCCGCCCAGCGGCTGCTGGGTAACAAGGCTGTACGGCCCGATCGAGCGCGCATGGATCTTATCGTCCACCAGGTGGTGCAGCTTGAGCATGTAGATGTAGCCGACCGTGACCTTGCGCTCGAACTGCTCGCCGGAGCGCCCGTCGGTCAGCGTCACCTGCCCGCTCGTCGCCAGTCCCGCCCGCGTCAACATGCCCTCGATGTCGGACATGCGCGCGCCGTCGAACACCGGGGTCGCAATCGGCACGCCCTTGCGCAGGTTGCCGGCCAGCTCGATCAGCTCGACCTCGGTCATCCCGGCGATCTCGTCGGAATACACCTTGTCGCCGTACACCTCGTGCAGCTTGTCCAGCAACTCCTGCTTGGCATTGCCGGAGCGTTGATACTCGTCCACCAGCTCGCCGATCTGCTTGCCGATGTTGGCGCACGCCCAGCCCAGGTGCGTCTCCAGGATCTGGCCGACGTTCATCCGGCTCGGCACGCCGAGCGGGTTGAGCACCAGGTCGATTGCGGTGCCGTCCTCCAGGAACGGCATGTCCTCGACCGGCACCACGCGGCTGACCACGCCCTTGTTGCCGTGGCGCCCGGCCATCTTGTCGCCGGGCTGCAGCTTGCGCTTCACCGCGACGAACACCTTGACCATCTTCATCACGCCGGGCGGCAGCTCGTCGCCGCGCTGCAGCTTCTCGACCTTGCCGTCGAAGCGCGCCACGAGGCGGGCCACGGCGGCGTCGAACTCGCGCTTCAGCGTCTCGATCTCGGCCATCACCGCGTCGTCCTGGACGCCGATGTTGCGCCAGGCACCGCGCGGATGCTCCGCCAGCACCTCCTCGGTGAGATCGGTGCCGGACTTGATGCCCTTGAACCCGCCGGACGCCTTGCGGCCCAGCAGCTTCTCGCGCATCCGCGCCAGGAACGAGCGCTCCTGGATCGCGCGCTCGTCGTCGCGGTCCTTGGCCAGGCGCTCAACCTCGGCGCGCTCGATCGCCATCGCGCGCTCGTCCTTGTCCACGCCGCGGCGGCTGAACACGCGGACGTCGACGATGGTGCCCGTGGTGCCCGGCGGCAGCTTGAGCGAGGTGTCGCGCACGTCGGACGCCTTTTCGCCGAAGATGGCGCGGAGCAGCTTCTCCTCCGGCGTCATCGGGCTCTCGCCCTTCGGCGTCACCTTGCCGACCAGGATGTCGCCCGGGTTGACCTCAGCGCCGACGTAGACGATGCCCGCCTCGTCGAGGTTGCGCAGCGCCTCCTCGCCGACGTTGGGGATGTCGCGGGTGATCTCCTCCTGGCCCAGCTTGGTGTCGCGGGCCATCACCTCGAACTCCTCGATGTGGATCGAGGTGAACACGTCGTCGCGCGCGATTCGCTCGCTGATGAGGATGGAGTCCTCGAAGTTGTAGCCGTTCCATGGCATGAACGCGCACAGGATGTTGCGGCCCAGGGCCAGCTCGCCCAGCTCGGTGCTCGGCCCGTCGGCGATGATGTCGCCGTTGCCGACGCGGTCGCCCACGCGCACCAGCGGACGCTGGTTGATGCAGGTGCTCTGGTTGGAGCGCATGTACTTGCGCAGGCGGTAGATGTCGACGCCCTGGGTGGTGCCGTCCTCGGCCGTCGCGCGCACCACGATGCGCGCGCCGTCGATCTGGTCCACCACGCCCTCGCGGCGCGCGACGATGGTCGCACCGGAGTCACGGGCGACCGCGGCCTCCATGCCGGTACCGACCAGCGGCGCGTCGGCACGGATCAGCGGCACCGCCTGGCGCTGCATGTTGGAGCCCATCAACGCGCGGTTGGCGTCGTCGTTCTCCAGGAACGGGATCAGCGCGGCGGCCACCGACACGAGCTGCTTCGGGCTCACGTCGACCGCGGTGACGTCCTCCGGCTTGACCAGGCGGAAGTCGCCCTGGCGACGCACGCTCACCAGCTCGTCGGTGAAGTTACCGTCCGCATCCTGCGGCGCGTCGGCCTGCGCCACGACGAGGCGCTCCTCCTCCATCGCGGACAGATACTTCCAGCCGCCCTGCACCTGGCCGTCCTTGACCAGGCGATACGGCGTCTCAATGAAGCCGTACTTGTTCACCTTGGCGAAGGTGGCGAGGCTGTTGATCAGGCCGATGTTCGGCCCCTCCGGCGTCTCGATCGGGCAGATGCGGCCGTAATGCGTCGGGTGCACGTCGCGCACCTCGAAGCCGGCGCGCTCGCGGGTCAGACCGCCCGGGCCAAGCGCCGAGAGGCGGCGCTTGTGCGTCACCTCGGACAGCGGGTTGGTCTGGTCCATGAACTGGCTGAGCTGGCTGGAGCCGAAGAACTCGCGCACCGCTGCCGCCGCCGGCTTGGCGTTGATCAGGTCGTGCGGCATCACCGTGTCGATGTCGACCGAGCCCATGCGCTCGCGGATCGCGCGCTCCATGCGCAACAGGCCGACGCGGTACTGGTTCTCCATCAGCTCGCCCACCGAACGCACCCGACGGTTTCCGAGATTGTCGATGTCGTCGATCGTGCCGCGGCCGTCCTTCAGCTCGCACATGATCTTGACGGTGCGCAGGATGTCTTCCTTGCGCAGCACGCGCACGGTGTCCTCCGCCTGCAGCGTCAGGCGCATGTTCATCTTCACCCGCCCGACCGCGGACAGGTCGTAGCGGTCGGGGTCGAAGAACAGTCCGCGGAACAGCGTCTCCGCGGTGTCCGGCGTCGGCGGCTCGCCCGGGCGCATCACGCGGTAGATATCGGTCAGCGCGTCGTCGCGGTTGGTGTTCTTGTCCACCGCCAGGGTGTTGCGGATCCACGGCCCGTTCTGCTGGTCCACGGCGAGCGTCGGCAACTCGGTGATGCCAGCCGCCTCCAGCGCCGCCAGACGCGCCTCGACCAGCTCCTCGCCAGCCTCGGCGTAGATCTCGCCGGTCTCCTCGTTGACCAGGTCGAGCGCCATGAACCGCCCGAGCAGGTCAGCGCGCCCGACCAGCACCGTCTTCGTCTTCTCCGCGATCCTGCGCGCCGAGCGCTGCGTCAGCTTGGCGTCGGCCTCTGCCACCACCTCGCCGGTCTCCGCGTCGACCATCGGCGTCAGCAGCTTCATGCCGCGGAACGCATCGGCGTCGAACGGGCGCGCCCAGCCCTTCGGCGTCAGGCTGAACACCACCTGGCCGTAGAACGTCGCGAGGATCTCCTCGGGATCCATGCCCTTGATCTCGATGCTCGCCGGGTCCTCGCCGGCGGCAATGCGCTCCTCGCGGCGCGCGGCACTGGCCGCACCTTCGAGGGCGTAGAGCAGCGTCGTCGCCGGCAGCTTGCGCTTGCGGTCGATGCGCACGTAGCACAGGTCCTTGCTGTCGAACTCGAAGTCCAGCCAGGAGCCGCGGTAAGGAATGACGCGGGCGGCGAACAGGAACTTGCCGCTGCTGTGGGTCTTGCCCTTGTCGTGGTCGAAGAACACGCCCGGGCTGCGGTGCATCTGGCTGACGATGACGCGCTCGGTGCCGTTGATGATAAAGGTGCCGTTGTCCGTCATCAGGGGCATGTCGCCCATGTAGACGGGCTGCTCCTTGATGTCGCGGATCGAGCGCGCGCCGGTGTCCTCGTCCAGGTCCCACACGATCAGGCGCAGCACCACCTTGAGCGGGGCGGCGAAGGTCATGCCGCGCTGGATGCATTCCTCGACGTCGTACTTCGGCTCCTCCAGCTCGTAGTGCACGAACTCCAGGCGGCCGCGGCCGGCGAAATCGTCGATCGGGAACACCGAGCGGAACACTTCCTGCAGCCCGGTCTGGGTGCGGCTGTCCGGGGGCACGTTCATCTGCAGGAACGCCTCGTAGCTGGAGCGCTGCACGTCGATGAGGTTGGGCATCGGCGCCACCTCGGGGATGCGCCCGAAGCTCTTGCGGATGCGCTTCTGCGCGGTGAACGATCTGGAAATGGCGTTCATGCTATCGTGGTGCCCCATCGTTCCTGCGTCCCCGCGCGAGTGCGGAAAGGCGTGATGCACGCGGCCTGCAATCCCTGGCCGCCCGGGTTCGCTCCGGAGCGCAGCGCACGCGACCCCGGCAGATCGGCCGGGTTCGGGTGACCACAACGAGAAAGCGGGCGGGAACCGACTTCGATTCCCACCCCGCCCGGTCCCGGATCACGCGGCATAGCGCCGCGTGCAGTTCGCTCTAGCGTCTCACTTGATCTCGACAGCGGCGCCCTGATCCTCAAGCTGCTTCTTCAGCTTCGCGGCCTCGTCCTTGTTCACGCCTTCCTTCACGGTCTTCGGCGCTCCCTCGACCAGATCCTTGGCCTCCTTCAGGCCGAGACCCGTGATGGTGCGGATCTCCTTAATCACATTGATCTTCTTCTCGCCGGCCTTGGCCAGGATCACCGTGAACTCGGTCTGCTCCTCCACCGGGGCGGCAGCGGCGCCACCACCCGCCGGGGCCGCCGCGGCAGCCACAGGTGCGGCTGCGGAGACGCCCCACTTCTCCTCCAGCATCTTCGACAGCTCGGCTGCCTCGAGAACGGTCAGCGCCGACAGGTCGTCCACGATCTTCGCAAGATCAGCCATTGTTCAGCATCCCTACATTAGTCTCTGGTCGGTTCCATGCAAGGCCGGCTCGCGGCCCTACGCTCAGTCGCGGCGAAAGGTCAAGCGGCTTCTGCGGCCGGCCCCTCTGGGACAACCTCCGGCGCGCCGTCGGGCCCGCCTTCGGGAATGCCCTCGGGCTCCCCGCCAGGCTCGCCGTCCTTCCTGGAGTAGGCGCCAATTACCCGTGCCACGCCCGCGGCCGGCGCTGCGATCACGGCGGCGATCCGGGTGGCGGGGGTCTGGATCATCCCCACCAGCCTGGCGCGCAGCGCGTCGAGCGACGGCAGCTCGGCGAGCGCCCTGATCCCGTCCGCATCCAGCGTCTGGGAGCCGAGCGCGCCACCGAGCAGCACGAGCTTGTCGTTGGTCTTGGCGTAGTCCACGGCCGCCTTGGCCACAGCCACCGGGTCCTTCGCCCACGCGAGCGCGGTCGGTCCCTTCAGCAGCGGCGCGATGCCGGCGAACGAGGTGCCCTCCAGGGCGAGGACGGCCAGCCGGTTCTTCGCGACCTTGAAGGTCGCCCCCGCCGCCCGCATCCGCTGCCGCAGCACCGTCACCTCGGCCACCGTCAACCCCTTGTTCTGGGTGACGACGACCATCGACGTGTCCGCGAAAACGGTGGCGAGCGTCGAGACGAACTCCCGCTTCTCCGTACGGTCCAAATCCCGTCTCCATCGTGGCCCGGGCGCAGGCAAGCCGCGCCGGGCCTGGTTGCCCGTGGATCGCGCGATGTCGCGCGGCCCGGTTCGCCTGTCCGGTCAAGGCGGAACCGCCAACCATCATCAGGGTCGCGACCCCACCATGAGCGGGATCGCGAGCCGAATTCCGTGTGGCACCCCGTCTCCCGCGCGCGAACCCTGGGGCCCTTTACCGCCGCCCGGCCCTGGGGCTGGACGGCGACGTGCGGTCTCGGACAGGTTCGGGGCAGGCAAGCCTTGCCGCCCCTGGCCGTCACCCCCTCGGCAGCGCCGGGGGGCGTCGAATTCCCTAGCCGGCCGCGAGGCTCGCGACGTCGACCTTCACGCCCGGGCCCATCGTGGAACTGAGCGACATCTTCTTGACGTAGGTGCCCTTTGCCCCGGTCGGCTTGGCGCGGTTGATCGCGTCCACCAGCGCGCGGATGTTACCGAGCAGCTTGTCCTCGTCGAAGCTCGCCTTGCCGATGCCGGCGTGGATGATCCCCGCCTTTTCGGCGCGGAACTCGACCTGGCCGGACTTGGCGGCGGTGATCGCGTCGCGCACGTTCATCGTCACCGTGCCGAGCTTCGGGTTCGGCATCAGACCGCGCGGACCGAGAATCTTACCCAGGCGCCCGACCAGCGCCATCATGTCCGGCGTCGCGATGCAGCGGTCGAAGGCGATCTCGCCGGCCTGCACCTTCTCGGCGAGGTCCTCAGCGCCCACCACGTCGGCGCCGGCCGCCGTCGCCTCGGCGGCCTTCGGGCCGCGGGCGAACACGCCGACGCGCAGGGTCTTGCCGGTGCCGTTGGGCAGGCTCAGCAGGCCGCGCACCATCTGGTCGGCGTGGCGCGGGTCAATGCCGAGGTTCATGGTCATCTCGACGGTCTCGTCGAACTTGGCGCTGGCGTTGGTCTTGACCATGCGCACCGCCTCCTCGATGGAGTACGGCTTCTGCCGGTCGAAGGTCGCGTAGGCGTTGTTCAGCCGCTTGTCGTGCGCCACCGGATCAGCCCTCCACCACGCTCAGGCCCATCGACCGCGCCGACCCGGCCAGCATCCGCACCGCGCCGTCCACGTCGTTGGCGTTCATGTGCACCATCTTGGTGGCCGCGATCTCGCGAAGCTGCGACATCGTCACCCGGCCGACCGCAGCACCCTTGCCCGGCGTGGTCGTGCCCTTCTGGATGCCCGCCGCCTTCTTCAGGAAGTAGGTGTTGGGCGGCGTCTTCATGATGAAGGTGAAGGTGCGGTCCGCGAACGCGGTGATCACGACCGGGGTCGGCATGCCGACCTCCATGCCCTGCGTCAGCGCGTTGAACTCCTTGCAGAACGCCATAATGTTCAGGCCGCGCTGCCCCAGCGCAGGGCCGACCGGCGGCGATGGGTTCGCCTTGCCCGCGGGAATCTGGAGCTTGATGTAGCCGACGATCTTCTTCGCCATGATCCTGGCCTCCACACGTGAAGCCGAACCGCGGTCCATGCGACCCAGCCCCACCGCGGCGATATCGCCAGGGCGGAGGCACGGGTCTCCCGCGTTCCGATGAGCGGGGGTCCATAGGGGAAGCGCAAGAGCGAGTCAACGGCAGCGCAGGAAGCAAGGTTGAGGCTCTGCCTCAAACTCCGCCAAAGGGCGAGCCCTTTGGAATCCATTACTTAAAAGAAGCCGGTCCAGGGGCGGCTTCCCCTCTGGCGGGTCTGGGCAGAGCCCAGCCTTGCTTCCTCTCGTTATCTGGCCGCCCTGCGTGCCTCCATCGCCTGCCACACGCACAGCGCCGGCACCGCCAGCGCCAGGTCGCGCGCCCGCCGCACCAGCGACAGCGCCAGCGCCGCGTCCGGCGCCACGCCGAACAGCCCGCCCACGAGCACCAACGTCGCTTCCTGCACGCCGACCGCGTTCGGCACCAGGAACGCGAAGCTGCGCGCCCCGTACAGCAGGCTGTCGATCACCAGCCCGCCAGCCAGCCCTGGGTGTAGCCCCATCAGCCGCAGCGTCCCCCAGGCCTGCACGCCGCTGAGCACCCACTCCGCGGAGTGCAGCGCCACCGCCGCCAGCAGGGCGCCCCGCCGCGCGTGCATCCCCCGCACCGCGCCCGCCAGCGCGTCGCCCCGCTCGCCCGCCCCGGCGCCCAGCCGCGCGGACACCCGCACCAGCAGCAGGTCCACCACACCCGCACCGCGCGCCTGCACGGCCACGAACACGGCGACCAGCCCCGCCATCGCAAGCGTCGCCAGCAGCACCGGCGCCACCAGCCCGCTCCCCGGCCTGTACCAGCCCAGCAGGGCCAGCCCCAGCAGCGTGTAGCCGAGCTGCCCCACCAGCTCCGTGCTCACGTCCACCACCGTGGACGCCGCGGCGAACGAGCCCGCCACCCCGGAGACCGCGAGCGCCCGCGCGCCCGCGGCATACCCACCGAGCTGGCTGAACGGCAGCGCCTCGCCCGCCGAATCCCGCACCAGCCTCGCCCACACGAACCGCCCCAGCCGCGCGTCCGGCCGCCCGCGGCCGAGCAGCCACCACGCCACCCCCATCGACACGATCAGCGACGACTGCACCGCCAGCACCAGCGCGAACCCGCCCCAGCCCAGCGCCGACGCGGCGTGCAGCACCGCCGACGCGCCGGCCTGCGCCACCAGGCGCCAGACCACGGCAAGGCCGGCCAGCATCAACAGGGCGGGGAGTGCGAAGCGGGTCAGGGAAGAAAGACCAGGGCTCTGCCCCAGGTCCTGGAAGCGGGGACCCGCCAGGGGCAGCGCCCCTGGACCGGCATCCGTTGGGGTCTACGGCACGCCGGATGGCCGTGTACTCCGGCCCAACAAGGGGTTTCCAAAGGCGAACCTTTGGCGGGGTCCCCGCCTGCAAGCATGGGGGGCAGAGCCCCTGGCCTTCCTTGCTTGCTCGGCAGCGGCCGCTACTTCGCGCTGACCGCGATCGGCAGCGTGTCGTGCGTGTTGAGCCAGATGCCGTGCGGCGAGCGGCCGACGGGGATGGTCTCGACGCTGCCGCTGACCGGGTCGATCACCGCGACCGCCTGGCGCCAGCGCAGCGTTGCCCACAGCTTGCCGTCCGGCGCGAAGTCGATGTCGTCCGGCCCGCCCGGCACGTGCAGGGTGCGGACCACCGCCAGCGTCTTCGGGTCGAGCACCGAGATCGTGCCGTCGACGCGGTTGGTGGCGTAGATCACCGAGCGGTCCGGCGACACGAACAGCACGTGCGCGCCGCGCCCGGTGGGCACCAGGCGGAGCACGTGTCCGTCGCCTGGGTCGACGGCGGCGATCTCGCCCTGCCCCATCAGCCCGACCAGCAGCTCTCCGTTGTTCCACAGCACGCCGGCGGGGACGTGGCCGATCTTGTTCTTCCAGATCACGGCGCCGGTGCGGGTGGCGATGGCGACGACGCTGTCGGTCTGCTGCAGGCTGACGAACACCGTCGAGGAGTCGGGGGAGAAGTTGATGTGGCTCGGCATGGCGCTGGCCGGGATGCGATGCAGCAGCGCGAAGCTCTTCGCGTCGTACAGGTCGATCTGGTTGCGCGCGAGGCCGGTCACGGCGAGCAGCGTGCCGTCGGGGCTGAACTCGACCTGGTAGGGGTCGCTCATCGTGACCTGGCGCTGCACGTCGCCGGTGCGCGGGTCGAGCAGGAACAGGGCGTTGCCGTTGGTGTCGCCGATGGCGAGCGAGCGGTGGTCCGGGGTCAGCGCCATGTGGTGCGGCTCGCGCAGCACCGGGATGCGGCGCAGCTCGCGGTGCGTGTCGACGTCGAGCACGCTGACGCTGGCGTCATTGGAGTTGATGACGAACGCCAGACGCGCCGCCAGCGCCGGGCGTGCCAGCAGCAGGGCCGCGGCCAGGATCGGCGCTGTGGCGCGGAGTCGCTGTGCGAGGCGCGGTCGGATGGTCATGGGGTCTCTCCGGACAACCCGCCGCCTATAGCGCAGGCCTCCGCGCCGTGCCTCATCAAACATGCGGCTTGCGGTGACGCAGGGATGCGTAGGAAGCAAGGTTGAGGCTCTGCCTCAAACTCCGCCAAAGGCTCGCCTTTGGAATCCATTACTTAAGTAAAGCCGGTCCAGGGGGAGCTTCCCCCCTGGCCGGTCTGGGCAGAGCCCAGCCTTGCTTGCTTTCCTTTCGTTCACGCTTCCTCAACCATCCCGCCCGCATGGTGGCCTGCCCGGGGTGGGCGAGGAGCCTGCGACGCCATGGCCACGAGGATCGGCGTGCTGCTGCTGGCGCTGCTGGCGCTCGCGCGTGCGGCGCAGGCCGGGGTGCCGCCGCCCCTGCCGGAGCGGCCCGGGATGCTGAACCCGCGCAACGCCGGGCGCCCGGTGGGCCACTGGGCCGGGGTGCTGCCCGACGCGGAGTGCGGCGCGGTGCAGACCGAGCTGCGCCTTGTCACCGGGCTCGACGGCCCGGACGGCAGCTACCTGATGTCCGAGCGCTGCGTGAACGACCCGCCAGGCCTGCCCTCGCGCGTCAGCCGCGGCCGCTGGCAGACGCTGCGTGGCAGCACCGTGTTCCAGCTTCTCGACGCCTCGCCCGACGAGGCGCGCAGCTTCGCGCTGCAGCCGGACGGCGACCTGCACGAGCTCGACACGGCGCTGCGCGAGCCCGGGCCGTCGCGGCTCTGGCGGGTGCTGTCGCGCGTGCCCTGAACCCTGGTAGCCTGGCGCACGAAGCGGGTCCGCGCGGGCTCGCCGCAGCGCGTCCCGCGGCGGCGCACGTGCGCCGCCTGGAGATCGTCGCGAGCGGGGAACACGGCGGATGGAAGACAGCGCGGGGATCGTCGTCGTCGGCACCGGGCAGGCCGCGTTCCAACTCGCCACGTCGCTGCGCGAGGAGGGCTACGCGGCGCCGATCACCCTGGTCGGCGACGAGCCCGGCCTGCCGTACAACCGCCCGCCGCTGTCCAAGGCCTACCTGAAGGGCGAGCGCGGCACGGTCGACCTCGCGCTGCGGCCGGAGGCGTTCTACGCCGGCAGGCAGGTCCGCGTGCGCGCCGGCACCCGGGTCCTCGCCATCGACCGCGCCGCGCGTCGCGTCGCGCTGTCCGGCGACGAGAGCCTTGGCTACGACCACCTCGTGCTGGCGACGGGGACACGCAACCGCCGCCTGAGCGTGTCCGGCGCCGACCTGCCCGGCGTGGCCTCGCTGCGCACCCAGGCCGACGCCGCCGCGCTGTGGGACCAAGTGCGCGCCGCGCGCCGCGCCGTGGTGGTGGGCGCGGGCTTCGTCGGGCTGGAGTTCGCGGCCGTGGCGGCGGCGATGGGCTGCACGGTGCACGTGGTCGAGGCTGGCGCCCGCGCGATGGGCCGCGCCGTCACCCCCGCCACCGCGGCCATCTTCGTCCGCTGGCACGAATCGCAAGGCACCGGCTTCTCGTTCGGCACCGGCGTCGCGGCGATCCTGGGCGGAGGGGCGGTGCGCGCGGTGCGCACCACGGACGGCGCGGAGCACCCGGCCGACCTGGTGCTGGTCGGCATCGGCGTGGAGGCCAACGACTCGCTCGCCGCCGAGGCGGGGCTGACGGTCGCCAACGGCATCGTGGTGGACGAGCAGCTCGCCACAGCAGACCCCGCGATCTCGGCGATCGGCGACTGTGCCGCCTACCCGAGTCGCCACGCCGGCGGCGGCGTCGTGCGCCTGGAGTCCGTGCAGAACGCGGTGGACCACGCCCGTAGCCTCGCGGCGCACCTCGTGGGCCGCAGCCGGCCGTATGACGCCGTGCCGTGGTTCTGGAGCGACCAGGGGCCGCTGAAGCTCCAGATCGCCGGCCTCACTGCGGGCAGCGACGCGCACGTCACGCTCGGCGAGGGCCAGTCCTGCGCGGTGCTGTGCTTCCGCGGCGGCGTGCTCGCGGGCGTGGAGTCGATCAACCGGCCGGCGGACCACATGGCGGCGCGCAAGCTGCTGCGCGGCGAGGCGCGGGTAACGCCGGAGGACGCGGCGCGGCCGGGGTTCAGCCTGCGCGGGGCGGTGTCGTAGGAAGCAAGGTTGAGGCTCTGTCTCAAACTCCGCCAAAGGCAGGCCTTTGGAATCTACTCCTTAAGTATAGGGATCAAAGGGCCGAGGCCCTTTGCGGGTCTGGGCAGAGCCCAGCCTTGCTTGCTAACCTGGCCGCAGTCCCTACGGCAGGAACGGCTGGTTCCGCTGCAGGCTGTTCTTCGACGGCAGCTCGGACGCGGCCCAGCCGCCGCCCAGCGCCTGGATCAGCACGACGCTGGCGACGAGGCGCTCCTGTTGCAGCGTGATGAACGTCTGCTCGTTGCTCAGCGCCAGTGCCTGCGCCGTGACCACGGCGGTGTAGGCCTGCGTGCCCGCGCGATACTCGTTCAACGTGATCTCCACCGAGCGCCGGGAATCCGTGACCGCGGCCTGCGCGACGCCGAGCTGCTGGTCGAGGATGCGCAGCGCGGCCAGCTCATCCTCGACCTGCTGGAGTGCCACGAGCACCGTCTGCCGGTAGGTGGCGACGCTCTCCTCGTAGGTGGCGCGCGCGGCCGCGACCTGGGCGGTGCGCGCGCCGCCGGCGAACAGCACCTCGCTGGCCGAGGAGCCGAGCGACCAGACCTGGTTGCCCGCCGAGAACAGCGAGCCAAGCGGCGAGCCGCTGTAGGTGAGCAGGGCGGACAGGCTGATCGTCGGGTAGTACGCGGCGACGGCAGCGCCGATCAGGGCGTTCTGCGCCGCCACTCGCCGCTCCGCCGACGCGATGTCGGGCCGGCGCTGCAGCAGCGTCGCGGGCAGCACCGCAGGAATGGCCGGTATCGCGCGCGCCAGCGACGTGGGCGGCAGCGTCAGCTCCGCGGGCGCCCGGCCGGTGAGCACGGCGATGGCGTGCTCGTACTGGGCGCGCGCGATGCCGGCGTTGATGAGCTGCGCCTCGGTGGTCTCAAGCAGCACCTGCGCGGTCAGCGTGTCCGAGCGCGCGACGACGCCCGCGTCGTACTGGTTCTTCGTGATCTGCAGCGAGCGGCGGTAGTCGGCCACGGTACGGGTGAGCAACGCGATGATCGCGTCCGCGGCGCGCAGGTCGAAGTAGTCGGTGGCCAGCGTCGCCTGAGCGGAGAGCCGGGCGTTGGCGACGTCGGCGGCACTGGCCTGGGCATTGGCGACGCCGCTCTCGACCTGGCGGCGGATGCGGCCCCACACGTCCAGCTCCCAGTCGAGCGAGCCCTGCGCGTTGTAGGTCGTGCGCGGCCCGGACCCACCCCGCAGCGAGGTGGCCGAGATGCCGCTGCCGGTGGTGCCGGCGGTCGTGTTCCCGGTCGAGGCCCCCGTGGTGCCGACACCGGATGTGGCCCCGCCGGTGCCCCCAATCCCGCCGCCCGTGGTGCCGGTGCCGCCTGTGATGCCCGGACCGCCTGTGATGCCCGAACCGCCCGTGATGCCGGTGCCGCCTGTAGTGCCGGTGCCGCCTGTAGTGCCCGTGCCGCCCCCGGCCAGGGCGGAGTTGAGGCTGGTGCTGTTCGAGCCGCCGCCGCTGCCGGAGCGGTTGGCGCCGCCGCCGAGCGTGGCCTGCGGGAACAGGTTGGCGCGGTCCTCGTCCACCACGGCGCGCGCGACCCGGTAGGCGGCCTCGAACTCGCGCAGCGTCTGGTTGCCGCGCTCGACCTCGCGCTCCAGCGAGTCGAGCACCGGGTCGTCGTAGACGCGCCACCAGTCGCCCTTGGGCAGCGTGTCCGCGGGCGCAGCCACGGTCCAGCCCGGCAGCTCCTTGTAGGCGGCGGTGATTGACGCGGCGGGCCGGCGGTAGTCCGGCCCGACCATGCAGCCCGGCAGCGCGAGCAGCACGACGGCGCGGGCCGCCCAGCCGCCAGGCGAGCAGCCGCCGCCACGCCGCCCGCGCAGGGACCGGCCGCTCATTCCGCCGCCACCGGCGCGGCGCGTCGGCCGCGGTATCCGCGCAGCCGGTCGAGGTAGATGTAGACCACCGGCGTCGTGTACAACGTCAGCGCCTGGCTGACGATCAGTCCGCCGACGATGGAGATGCCGAGCGGCATGCGCAGCTCGCTGCCCGGCCCGCCAAAGGCGAGCGGCAGCGCGCCGAGCAGGGCCGCGAAGGTGGTCATCATGATCGGGCGGAAGCGCAGCAGGCAGGCCTGGAAGATCGCGTCCTCCGTCGAAAGCCCGTCCTCGCGCTCCGCGGCGAGCGCGAAGTCGACCAGCAGGATCGCGTTCTTCTTGACGATGCCGATCAGCAGGATGATGCCGATCAGCGCGATGATGCTGAACTCCTGCCCGGTGACCAGCAGCGCCAGCACCGCGCCCACCCCGGCCGAGGGCAGCGTCGAGAGGATGGTCAGCGGGTGGACCGTGCTCTCGTACAGCACGCCAAGCACCAGGTAGACCGCGATCAGGGCTGCCAGCACCAGCAGCGGTTCCTGCGACACCGAGGACTGGAACTGCGCCGCGGTGCCGGCGAAGGTGCCGTGGATGTCGCTGGGCACGCGCAGCTCCGCCATCGTGCGGGCGATCGCCACCGTGGCCTCGGACAGCGAATGCCCGACGGCCATGTTGAACGACAGCGTGGACGCCACGAACGGCCCCTGGTGGTTGACCGCGAGCGGCGCAGCGCTCTGCCTGACCTGGGTAAAGGCGGACAGCGGCACCATGGTCTCGGCCGAGGTGCTGACAGAGGCGCCGGACGACGCGCCCGACTTGCCGCTGGCCGCCAGCGCGTTGTTCTGGGCATTGATCTGCGAGTTCTGCGACGGGTCGGCGCTCGCGGTCGCGGCCTGGGCGGTGCCCGCGCTGCCGCCCCCGCCCGCCTGCGCAGCACTGGCGCCGGTGCCCACGGGCGCGCTGGCCTGCACGGCGGCCTGGGCGGCGGTCTGGGTGGTGCTGCCTCGGCCGGCGGGGCCGCTGATCGCGCGCGCCGAGGCGTTGGTGGCCGAGGTGCCCGACGCGGTGCCGCCCGCGGTGCTGACGCGCACGATCTGCAGCGAGTCCGGGCTCTGCCACCAGCGCGGCGCCACCTCCAGCACGACGTGGTACTGGTTGAGCGCGTTGTAGATGGTCGAGACCTGGCGCTGGCCGAACGCGTCGTACAGCGTGTTGTCGATCTCGGCCGGCGTCAGGCCGAGCCGCGCCAGCGTCGGGCGGTCGTAGGTCACGAACACGTTGTGGCCGCTCTCCTGCTGGTCGCTGTTCACGTCGGTCAGGATCGGCAGCTTCTTCAGCGCCTCCGCCAGCCGCGGCGTCCAGGCGTACAGCTCCTGCGCGTCGTCGCCCTGCAGCGTATACTGGTAGGCGGCGTTGCTCTGCCGCCCGCCGGCGCGCACGTCCTGCGCGGAGGCCAGGAAGGTCTGCGCGCCGGCGACCCGGCCCAGGCGGCGGCGCAGGCGGCCGAGCACCCTGGGCGCCCCGTCGCGCTCCCCTGACGGCTTGAGCGTGACGAAGATGAAGGCGGAGTTGGTCTGCCGCCCGCCGGTGAAGCCGACCACGCTCTGCACCGCGGGGTCGGCGCCGATGACCTGCTGGATGCCGGCGACCTTGTCGCGCATCGCCTGGAACGAGATGCCCTGGTCGGCCTGCACGCCGCCGATGAGCTGGCCGGTGTCCTGCACCGGAAAGAAGCCCTTGGGCACGACCTTGAACAGGGCGACATTCAGCCCGACCGTGGCCAGCAGGCTGAGCATCACGATCCTGGGGTGGCGCAGCGCCCAGCCCAGGCTGACCTCGTAGCCGTGCAGCGACGCGTCGAAGGCGCGCTCGAACACTCGCGCCAGCCCCGCCCCGCCCCGCGCCAGCCGGCCGGGCGCGCCGCCCTGCCCGGCCGCGTTCCCGTCCAGATCCGCCCCATCCAGATCTGGGTGGTGCGGCTCGCGCAGCACGAAGGCGCACATCATCGGCGTGGTGGTGAGCGAGACCACCAGCGAGACCAGGATCGATAGCGACAGCGTCACCGCGAACTCGCGGAACAGCCGGCCGACGATGCCGCCCATCAGCAGGATCGGCAGGAACACCGCGATCAGCGACAGGCTCATCGACAGCACGGTGAAGCCGACCTCGCGCGCGCCCTGCAAGGCGGCTTCCGCCCGGCCCATGCCGTGCTCGATGTGGCGCTGCACGTTCTCCAGCACCACGATCGCGTCGTCGACCACGAAGCCGGTCGCCACCGTGAGCGCCATCAGCGACAGCGTGTCCAGGCTGTAGCCCAGCACCGACATGCCCGCGAAGGTGCCGATGATCGACACCGGCACCGCGACCGCGGGGATCAGCGTCGCCCGCCAGTCGCGCAGGAAGGCGAACACCACCAGGATCACCAGCACCACCGCGATCAGCAGCGCGCGCTCCGTGTCGGCGAGCGAGGCCTTGATGGTCGGCGAGCGGTCCAGCGCCGTGCTGATGCTCACCGAGCCCGGCAGCGCCGCCCTGAGCTGCGGGATCGCGTCCTTGACGCCCTGCACCGCGCTGATGATGTTCGCACCTGGCTGGCGGTACAGGATTACCGTGACCGCCTGGCGGCCGTTGTACAGCCCCGAGTTGCGCACGTCCTCCACGCTATCGAGCACCTCGGCGACGTCGCTCAGCCGCACCGCGCTGCCGTTGCGGTACGCCACGACCAGCGGCGCGTATTCCGCGGCCTTGCGCGCCTGGTCGTTGGTGTAGAGCTGGAACCGGCGCGCGCCGTCCTCGATTGCGCCCTTGGGGCTGTTGGCGTTGGCCGAGGCCAGCGCCGCGCGCAGGTCCTCCAGCCCGATGCCGTAGCGCGACAGCGCCAGCGGGTTGGCCTCCACCCGCACCGCCGGCAGCGCGCTGCCGCCGATGTCGACCTGGCCGATGCCGGCGAGCTGGCTCAGCTTCTGCTGGATCACGGTGGATGCCGCGTCGTAGAGCTGCCCTGGCGTCAGCGTGTCCGAGGTCAGCGCCAGGATCATGATCGGGCTATCGGCCGGGTTGACCTTCTTGTAGGTCGGGTTCTGCCGCAGCGCGGTCGGCAGGTCGGCGCGCGCGGCGTTGATCGCCGCCTGCACGTCGCGCGCCGCGCCGTCGATGTCGCGGTCCAGGCCGAACTGCAGGGTGATCCGCGCCGAGCCGATCGAGCTGCTCGACGTCATCTCGGTGACGTCCGCGATCTGGCCGAGGTGGCGCTCCAGCGGGGCTGCGACGCTCGTGGCCACGGTGTCGGGGCTGGCGCCAGGCAGGGTCGCCTGCACGAAGATCGTCGGGAAGTCGACCTGCGGCAGCGGCGCCACCGGCAGCTTCACGAAGGCGAACGCCCCCGCGAGCGCCACCGCCAGGGTGAGCAGCGTGGTCGCGACGGGGCGGCGGATGAAGGGGGAGCTGATGCTCATGCGAGGAAAGGAAGGCCAGGGCTCTGCCCTGGACCCGCCAGGGCGAGCCGCCCTGGACCGGCGCAAATTAGAGTCGGTCTGAAGTCGTGGTTTCCAAAGGCGAGCCTTTGGCGGAGTTTGAGGCAGAGCCTCAACCTTGCTGACTGCCTTTTCACGTGGCGACCGTGTCCGGCATGTCCAGCCGCGACGGCCGCCCGAATCGCTGCGAGATGCGGTCGAACAGCAGGTAGACCACCGGCGTGCTGAACAGCGTGACGAACTGGCTCACCGCCAGCCCGCCGACGATGGCGATGCCCAGCGGCCGGCGCAGCTCCGAGCCGGTCCCCGTGCCCAGCATCAGCGGCAGCGCGCCCAGCGCCGCCGCCAGCGTGGTCATCAGGATCGGCCGGAACCGCAGCAGGCACGCCTCGCGCACCGCGGCCAGCGCCGGCACCCCGCGCTGGCGCTCCGCCTCCAGCGCGAAGTCCACCACCAGGATGGCGTTCTTCTTGACGATGCCGATCAGCAGCACGAGCCCGATCACGCCGATCACGCCGAGGTCCGAGCCGTCGAGCATCAGCGCCGCCAGCGCCCCCAGCCCGGCCGGCGGCAGCGTGGACAGGATGGTCAGCGGGTGCACGAAGCTCTCGTACAGCACGCCGAGCACGATGTACATCACCATCACCGCCGCGAGCACCAGGAACAGTTCGTTGCCCAGCGAGGATTTGTAGGCCGCCGCCGCGCCCTGGAACGCGGTCTGCACGCTGCCGGGCAGGCCGATTTCACGCTCCGCCGCCTCGATCTGCGACACCGCCGCGCCCAGCGAGGCACCGGGCGCGAGATTGAAGCTGACCGTGGTGGCCGGGAACTGCGACAGGTGGCCGATCACCAGCGGCGCAGGCCGCTGCACCACGCGCACGATCGCAGACAGCGGCACCTGGCCGTTGGTCGCGGTGGACGACGGCAGGTAGATGCTGTCGAGCGAGGATAGGTCGTGCGACAGCGAGGCGTCCGCCTCCAGGATCACGCGGTACTGGTTGGACTGGCTGTAGATCGTGGACACGATGCGCTGGCCGAAGCTGTCGTACAGCGCATTGTCCACCGTGGCCGGCGTGATGCCGAAGCGCGCGGCGGTGGCGCGGTCGATGGTGACCATCGCCGACAGCCCGTTCTTCTGCAGGTCGCTGGCGACGTCGGCCAGCGCCAGCGACTGGCGCAGGCGTGCCACCAGCTTGGGCACCCACTCCGCGAACTCGTCGGCGTTGGCGTCCTCCAGCACGAACTGGTACTGCGTGGCGCTCACCACGGTGTCCAGCGTCAGGTCCTGCACCGGCTGCATGTACAGCGACACCCCGGCCACGCCGGCGACCTCGCCCTGCAGCCTGCGGATGATCGCGCTGGCGTCGAGCGTGCGCTGGCTGTCCGGCCTGAGATTGATCAGGAAGCGGCCGGAGTTCAGCGTGACGTTGCTGCCGTCCACGCCGATGAACGAGGACAGGCTGACCACGTCGGGGTCTTTGAGGATCGCGTCGGCCAGCGCCTGCTGGTGCTCCGCCATCGCGGCGTACGAGGTGGACTGCGACGCCTGGCTGATGCCCTGGATCACGCCGGTGTCCTGCACCGGGAAGAACCCCTTGGGGATCAGCACCACCAGCGCCAGCGTCGCCAGCACCGTGAGCGTGCCGGCCAGCAGGGTGAAGACCTGGTGTGCCAGAACCCAGTCCAGCGCGCGGGCGTAGAGCGCGATGACGCCGTCCAGCGTGGCGGCGACCGCGCGGCCCAGCCGGTTCTCCCGGCTCTGCGGCCGGTGGTGCAGCAGGCGCGCGCACAGCATCGGCACCAGGGTCAGGGAGACGCCCGCGGAGATCACGATCGTCACCGCCAGCGTGATCGCGAATTCGTGGAACAGCCGTCCCAGCACGTCGCCCATGAACAGCAGCGGGATCAGCACCGCGATCAGCGACACGGTGAGCGAGATCACGGTGAAGCCGATCTGCCCCGCGCCCTCCAGCGCCGCGTCCATCGGCGACTGCCCGGCCTCGACGTAGCGCGAGATGTTCTCGATCACCACGATGCTGTCGTCGACCACGAAGCCGGTCGCCACCGTCAGCGCCATCAGCGACAGGTTGTCGAGGCTGAACCCCCACAGATACATCGCGGCCAGGGTGCCGATCAGCGACAGCGGCACCGACAGCGCCGGGATCAGCGTCGCCGGCACGTTGCGCAGGAACACGAAGATCACCAGCACCACCAGCAGGATCGACAGCGCCAGCTCGAACTCCACGTCGGCGACGGAGGCGCGGATCGTGGTGGTGCGGTCGGTCAGGACCTGCAGGTCCACCGCCGCCGGCAGCGTCGCCTGCAACTGCGGTAGCAGCTTGCGCACCGCGTCCACCACCGCGATCACGTTGGCCCCGGGCTGGCGCTGCACGTTGACGATGATCGCGGCGTCGCGGTCGCTCCACGCGCCGAGCGAGACGTTCTCCGCCCCCTCCACCACGGTCGCGACGTCTGACAGCCGCACCGGCGCGCCGTTGCGGTAGGCGACCACCGCGGTGCGGTAGCTGTCGGCGGAAGGGAGCTGGTCGTTGGCGTCGATGGTCCAGGACTGCGCCGGGCCGTCGAAGCTGCCCTTCGGCGTGTTGACGTTGAGGTTGGCCAGCGTGGTGCGCAGGTCGTCGATGTTCAGCCCGTACCCCGCCAGCGCCTTCGGGTTGGCCCGCACCCTGACCGCCGGGCGGTTGCCGCCGGACAGGCTGACCAGGCCCACGCCCGCGACCTGGCTGATGCGGCTGGCAAGCCGCGTCTCGATGATGTCCTCGACCCGGGTGAGCGGCAGCGTCTTGGAGGTGAGCGCCAGCGTCAGGATCGGCGCGTCGGCGGGGTTGACCTTGGCGTAGATCGGCGGCGCCGGCAGGTCGGCCGGCAGCAGGTTGCCGGCGGCGTTGATCGCGGCCTGCACCTCCTGCTCGGCGATGTCGAGGTTGAGCGAAAGCCCGAACTGCAGCGTGATCACGGACGCGCCGCCAGAGGACTGCGACTGCATCTGGTTCAGGCCGGGCATCTGGCCGAACTGGCGCTCCAGCGGCGCCGTCACCGAGCTGGTCATCACGTCGGGACTGGCGCCGGGGTAGAAGGTCTGCACCTGGATCGTCGGGTAGTCGACCTCGGGCAGCGCGGAGAGCGGCAGGAACTGGTAGGCCACGCCGCCCACCAGCAGCAGCGCCAGCATCAGCAGCGTCGTCGCCACCGGGCGCAGGATGAACAGGCGGGAGGGGTTCATGAGGAAGCAAGGCCAGGGCTCTGCCCCAATGCTTGGAGACGGGGACCCACGAGGGCGAGCCGCCCTGGACCGGCCTCCGTTGGAGGCAAATGGCCTACGGCCGGACTCGGTCTGAAGTTGCGGGTTCCAAGGGCCCTGCCCTTGGCGGGGTCGAGGGGCAGGGCCCCTCGCCTTCCCTCGCCGCCCGCCCTACTGGTCATGCCGGTGGCGGTGCTCCGGCGCCGCCTCGCCCGCCGCCGGCTCCGCGTGGTCGGCCGGCACCGTAACCTTGGCGCCCTCGTGCAGCCGGTCCGCGCCGTCCACCACCACCCGATCGCCCGCGGCCAGCCCCGAGGTGATCGCGGTACTGCTGCTGTCGGCCGGCCCCGCCACGACCTTGCGCACCGCCACCGTGTCGTCCGCGCCCACGAGGTAGACGAAGGTGCCCGGGCTGCCGCGCTGCACGGCGGCGTTCGGCACCAGCACCGGCGCGTGCAGCGTGTCCACCAGCAGGTGCGCGTTGACGAACTGCTGCGGGAACAGCGCTTGGTCCTGGTTGGGGAACGAGGCGCGCGCCTTCACCGTGCCGGTCGTGGGGTCGATCTGCGTGTCCAGCGTCAGCAGCGTGCCGTCCGCGAGCTTGGCCGCGTCGCCGCGATCCCAGGCGGCGACCGGCAGGCTGGCGCCGGCGCGGGTGCGCTTCTGCACCGCGGGGATGCTGTCCTCGGGCAGGGTGAAGATCACCGAGATCGGCTGCAGCGTGGTGACCACGACGATGCCGTTGGTGTCGCCGGTGGTGACGTAGTTGCCCTGGTCCACCTGACGCAGCCCGACACGGCCGTCCACCGGGCTGGTGATGTGGCAGTAGGTCAGGTTGAGCTTCTGGGTGTCGATCGCGGCCTGGTCGAACTTGATGATGCCTTGGTCCTGGCGGACGGTGGCCGCGGCGGTGTCCACGGTCTGGCGCGCGATGCTGTCCTGGCTGTTGAGCTTCTGGTAACGCGCGAGGTCGAGCTGCGCGTTGGCCAGCGTGGCCTGGTCGCGCGCCAGGTTGCCCTCGTTCTGGTCGAGCAGCGCCTGGTAGGGCCGCGGGTCGACCTGGGCCAGGAAGTCGCCGCGGTGAACCATCTGCCCCTCGGTGAACGCCACCTGGGTCAGGATGCCGGCGATCTGCGTGCGCACCGTGACGGTGGCGAGCGGCGTGACGGTGCCCAGCTCGGTCAGGGAGATCGCGACGTCTCCTGGCGTGGCGATGGCGACGCCCACGGCCTGCGGTGGCGGCCCCGCATGCGCCTGCGACGTCGCCGGCGGCTTCGTCGCCCAGGGACGCCAGACCAGCAGGCCCGCGATCCCTGCCCCGAGCAGCAGCAGGACCAGCAACGGCAAACGGCTGCGCCTGCGGCGGCCTGTCGCAGCCGGCGCGACCCCCGGGCGCGCGGGTCGCGCTTCCGCCGCCGGGAGGTCGCCGGGCCGGCTGCGGGCCTGCACGGAGCCCAGCTCTGGGGTGGTCGGCACGGCGGCGGGACCCGGGCGCGACTCGATCCAGGTGTCGGCACCGCGTGCCTGGCCTTTCTGTCCGGACGCGGCGGCACCGGCATTGTGGACGCCGGCCCGCGCGGGGCCGACATCTGAACTGATCGGCTGGTCCATCAGAACTCCGGCAATGCCTGATGCGGCATCAAGGTATCAGCATCGCCAAGGATCCGTGAGCATCCTGGATGTCCCGACGCCATCCCGCCGATCCTGCGGGCACCCACAGGCCGGCTTCGGTGCTGCCCTGCTCCGGCACCATGCCCGGCCGGCTCGTCACACGCACGGTCGCGAAATTGGTACTTGATGGTGGGGAGCAAGGTGTCGTTCACGATGTGAATGATACACCCCACGGTGTTACCCGTAGATTGCCGCTGGGTTGCAGTCCGTGATGGCCCGCCGCGTTGCCGGGCGCACATCCCGGAAAGCCGGCCAGGCACCGTATGTGAAGGCCCGCCGCCCGAGCATCACATCAATCACGCGGCAGGCAAATAAGGTTCTGCAAGAAAATGGTGGGTGCAGTAGGATTCGAACCTACGACCCGCTGATTAAGAGTCAGCTGCTCTACCAACTGAGCTATGCACCCGCCGTCCAGCCAGGCGCGCCGTATAACAGCGCCCCGGCCGATTGCAAAGAGGGCGTCGCACGTCGTCGTCTTGCATGTCGGGGAAACTACCTCCTGCATCGCCTGTAGGCTGCGCAGGCGCTAGCGTCGAAGCGAACTTGTCGGGACATCGCATTGGCACAGGCGCCACGGACATCCTCCTTCCTTACCGGCGACCGGCTTGCAGCGGACCCCGGCAATGTCGCGCGAGACGCGGTCGGCATCTCGCCGGGAGACGCTGAAGGGACGGGATGGGCGTTGGCGGCACGGATGCGCGACATCGCGCCCTGCTGGACCGTGCGGTCGCACGACCTGCTCGGCTCCACCAACGACGAGGCGAGCGACCAGGCGCGGCAGGGCGCGCCGGACCGCACCGTCGTCTGGGCGCGCGCACAGACCGCCGGGCGTGGACGACGGGGGCGCACCTGGGCAAGTCCCGAGGGCAACCTCCATGTCTCGGTGCTGCTGCGTGGCGTCGGCCCGACAGCGCCGCAGCTCGGCTTCGTGGCCGCACTGGCCGTGGCCGACGCCGTGGACGAAGTGTGCGAAACCGCGCGAGCTCGCCTGAAATGGCCGAACGACGTGCTGCTCGACGGCGCGAAGCTGGCGGGAGTGCTGCTCGAGGTGGAGCAGACACCTTACGGGGTCGCGACCATCTTGGGCATCGGCGTGAACGTGCGGTATTTCCCACTCGATGCCTCCTATCCCGCGACATCGTTGCGCGTGCATGGCTTCGAGGTGTCTGTGGACGCGATGCTGGCGCACGTGCTGGCTACTCTTGGCAGCCATCTCGATCAATGGATGCGCGAGGGATTCGATCGTGTTCGGTCGGAATGGGCGTTGCGCGGCCATCGACGCGGTGATGGGCTAAAGATTAACGCACCGCTAGGACGAAAGGTATTTGGCAGGTTCGCGGGCCTGGACGATGACGGGTCATTGCTCGCGCTGGTCGATGGCGCGGTTGAGCGCTTCAGTGCGGCGGAGATCATAATGCCGACGGCTCTATAGAGTAAGCGGGCAAACGAGAAAGGCTGAAATCCTACCTCAAACTTCGCCAGGGGCAGCGCCCATCAATCGATTTTTCTCAATACCGCGCCTTGAGGACAGTTTGCCAACTGGTGGGATGGCAGCTTTCAGACTAGTCAGGTCGTTTATCAAGATGTAGTCTAAGTAAAGCCGGTTCAGTGGGTTTTTCTTCTAGCGGATTTGGGCAAATCTAATTTTGCTTTCTAGCAGATCAATACCCGCTCATCATTGACATGATGATTGGGTTGATACGGCCGATTCTGGTTGCGGGGACAGGATTTGAACCTGTGACCTTCAGGTTATGAGCCTGACGAGCTACCGGGCTGCTCCACCCCGCGTGGGTGATATGTTTGTGTGGTGGTAGTCTGGTGTGTGTGGGTGGGTTTGA